>Ga0206683_10000853_pt1 | contig 21404 bp, 22 predicted proteins | sample M280m12015metaG_FD_155483 | JGI IMG/M metagenome (GOLD analysis project Ga0206683, IMG submission 155483) | Ammonia-oxidizing marine archaeal communities from Monterey Bay, California, United States - M2 80m 12015 | ecosystem: Environmental > Aquatic > Marine > Intertidal zone | place: USA...
GCTCTAGCCGAACTTGATGAGACCTTCAACAATATTGGGTTGAATGATCTGCGGACCGAAGTGATTTATACCAACGCAAGACGGTTCATGGGATTGAAATAGTTTCGACTAACTAGAAATGCGACAAACCGCCACGTGGAGGGCTAATGGGAACGACTGTTCAACTAACGACCGTCGACGGCAACACTTTTGACGCATACAAGTCTGAACCCGAGGGCCTCCCCAAAGGAGGTGTAGTTGTCGTTCAAGAGATCTTCGGTGTTAACGATCACATCAAAAGTGTGACTGATGGATACGCCGAACAGGGATACCTGGCCATCGCTCCGGCATTGTTTGACCGCGCTCGCGCAGGCGTCGAGTTGGGGTATGACGAGACTGGCATCGAGATCGGCAGAAAAATCGCGTTTGAAGACGTCACTATGGACCAAGTGATCACTGACGTTGAAGCCGCGTGTGACGCTGTGTCAACAGCAGGAAAAGTCGGCATCGTCGGATATTGCTGGGGCGGTTCGATTTGTTACGTCGCAGCCGCGCGATTACCTGAAAAAATTTCGGCTGCATCGGGTTACTACGGTGGCCAAATACTTCCCCACCTAGACGAAAAACCTCGCACACCATTGATGCTTCATTTTGGCGCTGAAGACGCCGGAATTCCTTTGGAAAATGTGCGGGCGATCGCTGAGCGATGGCCTGAAATAGCTGTGCATGTCTATGAAGGCGCAGGTCACGGCTTCAACTGCGATGCACGCGGAAGCTACGACGCCGACTCGGCAGCAGTGGCATTAGAAAGAACTCTGAACCATTTTGCTGCTTGCTTGAGCTAGTCACTAACTCCGATCAAGAAACACGAGACCTTGATCGATAGCTGGGCCTCCTTCATCGGTCAACACCTGAAAGCGCACGATGTCTTGCCCGTCGACTGTCGTGGAGTCAATGACTTTGACACTGATAGTCGACGGCATCAAGACCATTGAAGCCATGCGGCCTCTAATTCGACGAACCAATTCAGGGTTGCCGTCAGCCACAGTGTCAACCACCGCGCTAACACCTAACGCGAGAGTGGCCGTTCCGTGGAGAATGATCGCTGGAAGCCCCGCTGCATTCGCCACAGACGCATCGGTGTGGATGGGATTCCAAATTCGTGCCGACTCGGTGTAAGTATGCGCCGCGCCATGAGCGACAGGAACAAAGATTTCAGCAATTGGTTCTTTCGGCGTAGGACCAAGCTCTGGGATTGGGGGAGCGTTGACGTCGGGTCGATCTTCCCCCATCGTCGGAACTCCGAGATATATGCCCCCTTGATGCGTAGTAGATACTGGGTGGCCGTCGGCGTCAACAGTCTCGAGTTTCGAAGTGGTGTACGCACCTGGCCGTTTGTTCTCCACTCCGGTAAAGGTAAGCCGCGTCGATAAGACATCGCCTGGACGCGCAAGGCGATGAATCGTTAAATCATGTGTGGCGTGCACCGACTGGCGTGTTTCCTCGGGAGTAATTCCCCATTTGTCAGCCAAGTCGCGACTTTCAACGATGACCGGCCACTCAGGACACACCGCGAACATCGGATGAGCTACAACACCGCCGTTGCGACGCGTGTCGAAATAACACTCGTGAGTGTCTCCGAGCGCCGCAGAATACGCCATAGTCCATCGGGCATCGACCTCGTGTTTTATGGGACCAATCTGGTCACCAACCATGTCGGTGGGAACAGGCACGTGACACCTCGACTGTCAGTGGGAATATCAAGACTGTAGTAGTGAACTATCCGCGCCGTCTCTGAAGAGGCCGGCAATGATCCACCGGCTAGCTTCGCGGACCATGCGGAGTTTGTTTTCGCCCGACGGTGTGTTTGGCAAAATCTTTTTTCGAGCTGTACGGGGATCGGTGCGTGTTTTTTTGTTCCGCTGGTTTCGACTCAAAGTCGAGGGTCGCGAACGTTTGTGCGTCGAAGGACGGGTCATCATCGCGCCCGCACATCGATCAAACCTCGATGGCCCCCTCATTGGGAGCTCAAGTCATCGCCGTGTGCGCTACCTAGGTAAGGACTCATTGTTTCGCCCAGCGGCAGCCGGATGGGCGATGCGCTCTCTCGGGTCTTTTCCCGTTCGTCGAGGTGAAGCTGACCTCGACGCCATGCGAGTCGCAAAAGAAATGCTCGAAAGCGGTGAATGCATGCTTGTTTTTCCCGAGGGGACCCGACAGATTGGTGACGCCATAGCCGAGGTGTACGACGGAACCGCATGGTTGGCTTCTAAAGCAGGAGCGACAGTGGTGCCTGTGGGGATCGCTGGTACGGAAGTAGCTATGCCACCAGGTTCTAAATTCCCCGCTCGAGTACCGGTTGCAGTGGTCGTTGGCGAGCCTCTGGATCCCCCACAAGCTGCCGATGGGAATCGCGTGAAGCGATCGGACTTAAAGTTGTGGACTGATGATCTTCGACAGCGGTTGCAGGAATGCCAAACTCGAGCTCGCGAAATGCTCAACGACTAATGCGCCTGTACTGGATTGAGACACCGCGTGGCCGTCTAGCGACAGCGCCGGCTCCCAGCGGGAGCAGCCTTGATCGAGAGATTGTCGATTTGTTGGAGGCAGGAGTCGACATAGTCGTATCCCTCCTTGCAAACGAAGAAGCGGCAAGCATTGGTCTCGCTGATGAAGCGCGAGTGATGAACGAAGCGGATATTTCCTTCCGGAGCATCCCCACACCAGACTTCGGTGTGCTCGATGATTACCGCCAAGCCCAAGCCGTCATAAGCGAATTGGTAGACCACCTCAAGGCCGGAAAAACCGCAGTAGTTCATTGCCGCGGCGGGATCGGCAGGTCGTCAACCATCGCGGCGGTAGCTCTCACTCAGCTAGGACTCGAGCCCAATGAAGCTATGGAGCGCATTACCAAAGCGAGAGGGCTTAGAGTTCCCGAAACGCAAGCACAGCGACTATGGGTTCATGGATACGCCGAATGGTGTGGTGAGGTAACACGATGACGGTGCCCGTTGAGGAAACGTTCGAGCCACAAGCCCTGAACGGCATCCGTATCTGCGATTTTACTGGGCAGTTAGCTGGCGCAGGCGCAACTAAGATTCTCGCCGCATTTGGCGCCGAGGTGATTCGAGTCGAAGATCCGACGAACAAAGGTAAATGGGACATCTTGCGAGGCATTCCTCCATGGGTTGGTAACGAGCGTGGCCTTGAAGCAGGTGGTGCCTTCAATAATCACAACGCAGGCAAGCTCGGAATCACGCTCAATTTGAGAGACGAACGAGCTAAAGAACTCCTTCGAGAACTCGTATCTATCAGTGACGCTGTTACAGAAAATTTTGCTGCAGGAGTGATGGAACGGCTGGGTTTCGGATATGACGAACTACGAGAAATTCGTGAAGACATCGTCTACGTGTCAAATAATGGCTTCGGTTCTACAGGCCCGTACAGCTCCTTCAAGTCGTGGGGGCCCATAGCGCAAGCGGTCTCGGGGCTGACCTTCACATCAGGACTACCTGAGCAGCCCCCGGCTGGGTGGGGGTACTCATTTATGGATCACACGGGCGCCTACTACATGGCGACCGCGGTGTTAATGGCTCTCCTGCACCGGCGTCGAACCGGCGAAGGTCAGTGGGTGGACCTCGCTTGTATTGAGGCCGCGGGGACGTTGCACGGAACTGCGACACTTGACGCCACTGTCAACGGGCGGGCGATGCGCCGCTCTGGTATGCCCAACAGCAACCGGTCACAGTCTCCGAGAATGGCACCCCATGGGATTTGGGCGACTCAAGGTGAAAACCAGTGGATTGCAATTGCTGTGCGCGACGACAGTGACTGGCACCTTTTCGCTGAAGTGGTCAACGAGCCCTGGGCACAAGAACAAAAGTGGCGGTCAGCAGTCGACCGTTTGAGAGCAGAAGACGAACTTGAACAGTTAGTGGCTGCGTGGACTGCACCCCAAGATCGTCACGCGCTTGCTCAACAACTAATCGACGTCGGAGTTCCGGCAGCTCCAGTCCTGCGGCCGGGAGAACGAATCGATTCAGACGAACGCACTTCCGACCTATGGATCACAGTCGACCATAGCGAGGTGGGACCCGCGCGAGTTGAAGGTCTCCCAGTGCGCTTGTCGGAAACTAACTGGTCGCTCTCCCATGGTGCTGCATGCCTTGGAGAACACAACAGCTATGTGTTCGGTCAACTGCTTGGACATGATGAACAAGAAATTAACGAACTTGCTGAAGAGGGAGTGATCTAAGCATGACTCCCGAAGATCCAAAAGCCGCCCTGACCGGCTATCGGGTGATCGAGTTAGCTTCGGAGCGATGCGCGCTCGCCGGGAAACTTTTGGCAGATATGGGTGCTGAAGTGATCGTTGTCGAACCTCCGGGTGGTTGCGACACGCGGACATGGGAACCATTTGCCGATGACCTACCTGGCCTCGAGAACTCTTTGCACTGGTGGCATTACAACACCTCGAAAAAGTCGGTGATGGTTGATATAGAAACTGAAGTCGGCGCCCAACAATTTCAGTCATTGCTAGCCACCGCGGACGTAGTGATTGAGGCTGAGCCTCTCGGACGTTTAGACGCCCTAGGTCTTGACTGGAATCAGCTTCGCGGAGATGAAAGCAAACTAATTTGGACCTCGATTACCCACCATGGGCGCGACGGGGGAGACCCGCCCGCCACCGACTTGACCTTGTTAGCGGAAGGAGGCCCTGTTTGGTCGTGTGGTTACGACGATCAGCAGTTACCTCCCATACGTGGCGGCGGGAATCAGGCCTTTCACACCGCTTGCCATTACGCAGTTCCTGCGATTCTTGTCGCGTTGATGTGGAGAGAGACTTCTAGCAAAGGTCAACTAATTGACGTCTCAATGCTGGGTGCCGCAAACGCGACTACTGAATTCGCAACTCTGTGGTGGTTAAACGCAGAACAAGAAGTGCAGCGCCAAACCGGCCGTCATGCTCACACCCGACCCACCGAATGGACGCAAATACGTTGCGCCGATGGTCGGTGGTTCAACACCGGCATGCCTCCGCGCAACAAACGTGAATTTGCTGCGTTACGTATGTGGATTGAAGAACTAGGCCTTGTAGAGGAGTGCTCCCACTACGAGATTCTCAAACTCGGTGATCAGTATGAACGCATCGGTGTTTTTGAACTCGACGCGGACCCTATGGCTGGTGAAGTCTTTCAAGCTGGAAGAGACGTGATCGAATTTCTCGGACAACGTCTGCCAGCTTACGAACTCTTTATTGGGCTGCAGGAAAGAGGCATGGCATGCGGAATTGTCTACTCACCCGACGAAATGATCGAGGATCCTCACTTTGTTGAGAGAGGATTCCCTGTGGACGTTTTCTATGAAGATCGCGATTCCACCTTTACCCACCCTGGAGCCCCGTATCGTTTTGAACGCACACCATGGATGGCTACTCGCGCCCCCCATTTAGGCGAGCACCAGACCTTGATAGAAGAGCTATCCGAATAGACCTCGCACTATTTCGCTCCTGAAACAAATGCCCGTGTCGTGAGTCAACAGAAACGCTGAGACCATCTCGAAGACCGGGCAAATCTTGGCTCAGAACGCCTTGTATTAGCGAAGCAAAACAGCGTTCTCAAATATTTGCAGCTTCTGCTCGTGACGTGGCGTGAGACCGAGCGGCCTTTGAAAGATCTCGTACCTCAGCGCGCTCATCATCTGTTAGGCATTCGAAATCGGGCCCGTGTAGTCGATCAGTAAGAGACTCAATCTCGTCTCTGTTTGCAGCGAGAGCACTGACATCGGGGTAAGGCTTCGGCCAACCGAAGAACTCTGCGTTCCACTCGCCCGCGGGGCCGCTCAGAATAGCTTCCAGGGGACCCATGCCGAGTGCTTGCACGGCTACAGCGTGCCGACCGAAACGCAACTCGCGCATGCATTGAGCAAGTTGAAAGGTGCGAGCAGCGCCGACATCACTAGGGAGCTCTTGATCTCGCCACCCCACGAACGTCGGAACCCCCTGCGGCGCGGCATTTTGTACCACCCGTTGAAGTAGCTCACCCAGTCTTTCATTGCCCTCGAAGTCAGCCAACGCCTCGGCACCGTACTCTTGGCAGATTTTCGCGTAAACCTTCGCACCCTCCACCGGATCGAAGGCGGACCTGCCTTCTTCCACCATCGAGCGCATGTGATCAGGCGCCCAGAAGAACGCGGCGGCCACGACGTTATCGACAGGGCAGTTCCCTAAGACACCGAGTCGGCCGACGGCGTAAGCCCCCTGCCCTTCCCCCATGCCCGCAGCTGCCGCCTTCTTCTGGGTTGAAGGAGCCATCAGCCACGCCATAGCCAACATTCCCAACGAACCTCGCATGCTGCGTGCAACAGTGGTGCTATCCATGGCTCTGAAACTAGTCAGTCAAACTGCTCTGCGCCCGTCTTGAGGCGGCGCTGTTAAAAGGATTACTGGACTACAGGTGGTGCGGGCCAGTACCGACACACCTAGCTGTTCGCTAGGAACTCTTGATTTGAAGGATTGGGATTCTCAGTAGCCAACCGCGAATCTCCATTCGTTGAGAGTCGTCTAGGTAGATCCAAGCGACCGCCATTGCTACCCCTGGATGCGAAGCAGGTCCACTACGAAGACCAGGGGAGTGTTCGGCCCAATCGACGTTCCACTTCCAGCTTCGCCGTAAGCTAAATCGCTGGGGATTTTCAAGAGCCGTCTCCCTCCTTCGCGCATTCCCACTACCCCTTGATCCCAACCTTGTATAACCATGCCGACGCCGATTTGAGTGGTGAACGGTCGTCCTCGGTTCCAGGAAGTATCAAACACGGAGCCGTCCAACAAAGTGCCAAGGTAGTGAACGCTGACGGTGTCGCCCGGCTGAACCACTGCTCCAGTTCCTTCAGACAAATCTTCGATTTCTAAGGAAGAACCAATTTCGGTCACGTCAGGAATCTGTGGAATAGGTAGATCCACCACTTCAATTAAGTCGACGACAAAGACGAGAGTTGCGTTCGGTGGAATGGCGGCACCCGCGCCTGAGTTCCCATATGCAAGTTCAGGAGGAATCACCAGCAGCCGTCGGCCGCCTTTGCGCATCCCGACGATGCCCTGATCCCACCCTGGGATCACCGCACCGACTCCGATTGGAACAAAGAATGTTTGATTCCGATTCCAGCTAGCGTCAAATTCAGTTCCGTCAGCAAGTAAGGCTCCGACATATTTGACTTCAAGAAGATCTCCGGCCAGTGCCTGTTCCCCGGTACCGATTGTTATGTCTTCGATGACGAGACCTTTAGGACCCTGCTTATCGGAGGCGACACTGATAGATGGGCGGTCATCGCCGACCGAAGTCTCTGCCCATATCTGTTCATCCCCGACCGTCGTCGATGTAGTGGCCTGGGTAATTTCAACAGTGGTCGCCTCAGGCAGAGCGTCAACTGCCGAACCTTGGTCGGCGTTGCCACAGCCAACGAGAAATAGGGCGACGCATGCCGCTGTGATGTTGCGAGGAGAAGACATGGATTGAATGTTACGGACGGTTACGTTTGGATAGGCGATCTTCTCGTTCGTCGGCTGCGGATACCTTTCCAATGGCATTATGCAAAACCATTGACGGATGTTTGGCATGAATCTCGTGAAACTCTGAGCCAAACAAATCTGGTAATAAGTGGGTTTCCTTGGCTACTCAGGCAACATGGCGATGTGCAGTTCGAATATTCGCCGGTGTTTCACCCCGATGAAATCAATGCTAGGTGGTTGACCTACATCCTCGGAGATGAAGCCAACGTCATTGATTTTGAAATTGAATCGATCGGGACTGGCCAGGTCGGCGCCAATTTCCGCTGCCACTTGACCTGGGATCGTGACCGCCAATTGCCGACCGTTGTCATCAAGTTTGCTGCGCTTGATGCTCAGAGTCGAGCGACAGGCATTCAGATGGGGACCTATCAGCGAGAAGCTGAGTTTTATCGCCAGATTGCCCAAAGAATCGACGTCGCTGTACCACATGTGCATTATCTCGATTTCGTGCCCGAATCTGCAGACGTGGTAATTGTCATGGAGGACCTGGACCCCCTTGTCCAAGGAGACCAGATCAATGGGTGTAGCCACAGCGAAGCAAGAATGGCGTTGTCGGAAGCAGCCCTTTTGCATGGCGCCTTCTGGGGCGATGAGTCGCTCTTCGAACTTGATTGGGTGAGCAGAAGAGACCCTGAGGGCATCGCTCAGACAGTCCAACTGGTTGAGGCGTTACAGCCCGCCTTTATAAATCGTTACCAAAGTGTGCTGAGCGAAGAATCGATTGAAGCCGGTGATTGTTTCCTCCGAGGAGCTTCGGTTTGGTTCTCTGACATTCCCCGGCCGTCAACTCTCGTTCATGGCGACTATCGCTTGGACAATTTAATGTTCGCTCCTACTGGAACCCTGAGCTCGCGACCGTTGGTAGTAGTTGATTGGCAAACAGTGACGCACAGTCACGCGGCTCACGATGTTGCCTACTTCCTCGGTTCCTCTTTTACACCGGAAGACCGGCGTTCCCATGAAGAACAACTGGTGGGCCATTACTACGATGAACTGACCAACCGCGATGATGCCCCTTCGGTCACGCTTGACGAATTTTGGCTTAATTACCGGCGGTTCTCGTGGTCTGGTTTCTTAATGGCGATGCTCGCCTCAATGATCGTGGGACGCACTGAAAGAGGCGATGACATGTTCGTTGCTATGGCGAATCGGCACGCCGCTCAAATCGCCGATCTGGGTGCTACCGAGTTTCTGAGCACGTCCACTCAATAACTGTTGACTCTGACGAGGTAGCGTTCCAGCTATGGGGGACGCGACCGCTGCCGTTTTACACGGCGTTGAAGATCTTCGAGTTGAAAACTACGAAGTGCCCGAGGTCGGACTTGACGACGCCATACTTCGAGTCGAGGCGTGCGGGCTTTGCGGCACGGACCACGAGCTATATACCGGCCACATACCTGCTCCCTATCCAGTCGTGCCTGGACATGAAACCGTAGGAGTGATCGAAGCAGTAGGTGAGAAAGCAGCCGAGAAGTGGCAGGTCGGAATTGGTGACCGGGTCGCTATTGAATGTTGGCAATCGTGTGGCACCTGTGACCCTTGCCGTGCGGGAATCTACCGACGTTGCACACGTCACGGTATGACCGATATCTATGGGATGATCCCCACAGCCCGCGAACCTTCATTATTCGGCGGCTACGCGACTCACCATTATCTTTCGCCAGACTCGCTTGTCTTGCCGGTGCCCGAAGGTCTGAGTGCTGTAGAAGCCACACTTTTCAATCCATTAGGCGCGGGGATCAAGTGGGGCGTCGAGGTCCCGAAGACGCAGGAGGGTGACTTCGTTGCAATTCTCGGCCCTGGAATCCGAGGGCTGTGTGCGGTAGTCGCAACCCGAGATGCTGGAGCTGCATTTGTAGCCGTAACTGGCTATGGCCCTAATGACCATCCGCGACTTGAGTTGGCGCTTGCCATGGGTGCGGATTTGGTTGTGGACGTCGCCGAGGAAGACCCCGCTCGAAAGTTTCGTGATGCGACGGGTGGCCGTCTAGCTGACGTTGTCGTCGACGTGACAGCGAACGCGCCAACGGCTTTCGGGCAAGCGGTCAGATTAAGCGCGGTCGATGGCACCATTGTTCTTGCTGGTGTGCGCGGACAGAAAGGCGCACCTGATCTTCATACCGACGCAATTATCTGGAAAGAAATCACCGTGAAAGGTGCGCTTGGTGTGGACGCCCCGGTGTACCGCAAAGCTCTGGAACTATTGGCTGCTAGAGCCTTTCCTTTCGAATTATTTAGCCGACGGGAAGTCGGGCTTGGCGATGTCTCAGAACTTTTGACGTCGATGGCGGGCAAAGGAAGTGAACCGCCACCGGTGCACGGAGTTATCGTCCCCGAACTCTAAGAAACAAAGACGCCATAATTACGAACCTAATTTTCTGAAACGTGTAGCAGAAGGGGAGTGCACCGCATGAAGTTCGGCTTAATGTCCGCAAATTTGATGGCAAATGTTGAGGGAGCTGCTGCGGGGGAACTGGCTCGTGCCGCTGAAGAGGTCGGCTTCCATTCAATATGGGCCGTGGAACATTCAGTGGTGCCGGTGGAATACACATCCACTTATCCCTATGACGACGGAGGTCGCCTATTCAAAGGAGCGAGTCAACTCGATCATTCTGACCCTTTGATCTGGCTGGCTTTTGCTGCCGCGGTCACTACCAAGATTCGCCTAGCAACAGGGATTCTCATCCTTCCTCAACGCAACCCTCTTATTGCGGCTAAAGAAATTGCCAGTCTTGATCGCCTGAGTAATGGCCGATTAGATCTCGGGATCGGCGTGGGATGGCTGCGAGAAGAATTCGAAGCGTTGGGTGTTCCATTCGAAGCTCGTGGAGCCAGAACAGATGAATACCTTCGTGCTCTTCGCGTCCTTTGGTCAGAAACGAAAGCTGAATACCACGGAGACTTTGTTGATTTTGCTCCTGTGTATTGCCAACCCAAACCAACCCAAAGTTCTATACCCATACTTGTCGGAGGGCATTCAGATCGCGCAGCGCGAAGGGCAGGAGAGCTGGGAGACGTGTTCTTCCCGGCGGAACGACCAGTTGAGACCCTCACCTCGCTTCACTCGGCGGCAAAGCAATACGCCGAGGGGGCGGGTCGAGACCCTTCGACTATCGAATTGTGGACCTCCTCAACCGGGGATCGCGAACATTTAGAACAACTCATTGAAGCGGGTGTTACCCAGGTCATGGTTCCTGCGCGACCTCCTGAACAGCTCGAGGATCGATATGCCCAACTCATTGTTGATTATGACTCGGAGGCATCGTTATGACCGATCCCGACCGCACAGCTGAACTTCACGCTCGGGCGGACAAAATCCGCAAGGAAATGGGCGGTTCCGACAAATTGTCGAAAATGGCAGATGAAGGTAACCGTACGATTAGAGAACATATTGATGGGTTCCTTGATGCTGGAAGTTTTCGAGAAATCGGGACGTTCAGCACATCGATACGACCTGACCAGCGTGAAAAAACTCCTGGTGATGGAAAGATTGGTGGGCATGGAACCGTAGACGGTCGGCCCGTGGCTGTGTTCGGTGATGACATCACTGTTTATCGAGGCTCGAGTTCGATCGTGGGAACGCGAAAAGAACACCGTCTGTATGAACGAGCGATGGCTATGGGAACACCCATCGTTCACTTCGGAGAAACAGGGGGCGCTCGAATACCAGACACCATGGGGGCGGAAGGGATTAGCGAACCCGGCGGCCTATTCGAACTGGCCAAACGTCAACATCGAGTACCGATGGCGACGATGGTTACTGGTCAATCGTTTGGCGGGTCATCGTTCCTGTCTGCCTTGTCGGACTATGTCGTGATGGTGCGCGGTTCGTGCCTAGCTGTCACGTCGCCCAAAGTTTTCGAAATAGCCACAGGCGAAGTCATCTCCTTCGAAGATGTGGGCGGGGTAGATGTGCACGCCCGAAAAACTGGGCAAATAGATCTCGGCGTCGAAACGGATGAAGAAGGCTATAACGCCATCCAGAAATGGCTTTCCTACCTTCCAAGTAACGCTTGGCAGGTGGCGCCGCGTCATGAGCCCTCTGGTTCTTTGGAACGCGACCACGAACTCGGCGATCTTGTTCCGGCCAAACGGACGAGGGGTTATGACATGAGGCGGGTCGTTCAACGAATTGTCGATCCGGAATCCTTACTGGAGATCCAACCCTTATATGCGCGCAATGTGGTGTGCGGTCTTGCGCGCCTTAACGGGTTTTCTGTGGGAATCATCGCAAACAACCCCATGTTTGGCGCAGGAACCTTGGACCCTCAGGCCTGTCACAAAATCATTCGCTTGGCGACCGTTTGTGATTCGTACAACATCCCGATGATTTTCTTAGCTGACGTACCGGGGTTCATGGTGGGCGAGCGTGTCGAACACGAACTTATGCTCCATTGGGGGATGCGAATGATGCACGCCCTACAGAATGCTTCAACACCGACGTTGACCGTCTGCATACGAAAAGCATTCGGGTTGGCGTGGCAGGCGATGAACGGATCACAGATGCCCGCTCTAGGTGTCTACAGCTGGCCTGGCGCAGAGATCGGCTTTATGGACCCCGAGGTTGGGGTCAACGTTGCGTTCGGATCCAAACTAGGTCGAATAGAAGATGTCGAAACTCGGGAAGCCGAGCGGGAGACGCTTGTGCGCGAAGTAGCGGAATCAACCACCCCATATGACGCCGCAGCCACCATGCGGATCGACGAAATGATTGATCCAGGGGACACCCGTAGCGTCCTCGCACACGACCTGGAGATGTTGGCCAACCGTGAAGTCCCGCCTCCCGAAGCAAGACCTCTGTCCTATTGGCCTACCTGCTAACTGGCAACCACCGAGCCTCTAACTGAAAGAACAGTGATGCGAGCAGCTGTAACTCGACAAGGAAGCATTGTGGTGGAAGCCACAGACGACTTAACGCCCGGCGTAGGGGATGTTCTCGTAAAAACGCTGGCGTGTGGAATATGTGGCAGCGACTTACACGCCTTGAAACACGGCCATGAGATGGTTCGAAGCCAAAAGGAGACAGGAGGTCCGTTGATTTATGATGCCGACCGGGATGTCACAATGGGTCACGAATTTTGTGCGGAAATCCTCGATTTGGGGCAAGGAGCTCCTGAGCATCTTCACATAGGTGACATCGTTTGCTCTTTCCCGGTCCTTCTTCGGCCTGATGGAATTCACACCCTTGGCTATTCCAACGAATATCCAGGCGGTTACGCGGAACAAATGCTTCTCTCGTCGCAACTGTTGCTACCAGTCAGCAATGGGTTAGCACCCGAATTAGCTGCGTTAACCGAACCAATGGCAGTTGGTCGTCACGCCGTAGAGAAATCTGGTGCTACCGCCGCTGATGTGTGCCTCGTAATTGGGTGTGGACCCGTTGGATTAGCAGTAATAGCGGCCCTGAAACAAAAAGGTTTAGGACCAGTCTTCGCCTCCGACTTTTCCCCCAGACGTCGTCAATTAGCTGAGGCGATGGGCGCAGACGAAGTCCTCGATCCGGCAACGATCTCTCCTTATGACAGTTGGCAAGAAGCCGCGTGGCCGCACGGAGTTGACCGAAACGACCCGACGTTGCGCCTAGGGCGCGTTAACAAGAAACCTGGACTGGTTTTTGAATGCGTAGGCATCCCTGGCGTGATCGACCAGATCATGCACGGAGCCATGCGTGACACCCGAATTGTGGTGGTTGGCGTATGCATGGAAAGTGATAATTTTCGGCCGCTTACCGGCGTAGGCAAAGAACTCAACATCCAGTTTGTCTTGGGTTACACACCGGAGGAGTTTGCCGACACGCTTCGAGGAATCAGCGAAGGCGAACTTGTTGTGGAGCAACTGATTACCGGCCGAGTCGATCTGAATGGTGTCGCTCAAGCCTTCGAGGACTTAGCTGATCCCGAAACTCACGCCAAAATTATTGTTGAACCGTGGCGATGAGTCCTATGGAACTCGGTCTGTAAATGTCCACGGAGTAAGGGGCAGCGACGTCGAATCGAAGTTCTTCACTCTCTCGCTTAGTTCCCGAAAGGACGCCACTTTTTCAATATGGAGGCTTGAGAGAAGAATATTCAGAACATCAAGTTCCGATTCCCCAAGAGCCAGCCGATCTTCAATCGTGACCGCGCCGTGTCGTTTCGCGAGTCGCTCCCCAGAGGGAGCTACCACCAACGGGACATGAGCGTAACTCGGAGGATTTAGCCCCAATAGACCGAATAAGTGAACTTGTCGCGGCGTCGACGGAAGTAGGTCGGCTCCTCTGACGACTTCCGTAATTCCCAGATCCGCATCGTCAACCACTACTCCAAGGTTGTACGACGGCACGCCATCGCCTCTACACAAAACAAAATCGTCGACTGCGCCTTCGAAATTTCCTAATTGGCGGTCTTGGATCTTGACTACTTCACCTTGTGTGCTCAACCGCAGCGCCGGTTCTCGGCCGCTTGCTTCGTGTCGACTGATTTGTTGACGCGTAAGATCTCGACAGGTGCCCGGATAAGCGCCTTCAGGTAAGTGTGCGTGAGGCGCTGAGATTGCTTCGCGAATCTCGCGCCGACTACACCAGCAGCGATAGGTAAGACCCTGACTAGTTAGCTGGCCTATGGCGTCTCGATATATTCCAACTCTGGTGCTTTGGCGCACCGGCTCACCATCCCAATCCAAACCGATTCGTTGAAAGTCGCGAATCTGACTTCGATAGAACTCTGGTCTCACTGCTTGGTCAAGATCTTCGAACCGCCAAATCAAGCTCTCCGATGCTGACCGCGTAAATAACCACGCTAAAAGGGCTGTGCGTAGGTTTCCGAGATGAAAATGACCTGTCGGGCTTGGTGCCCAACGCCCCGTCACGGTTTCTCAGCGAGAGCCTTCACGCCTTCGACGCAACGCCGCATGTTCGCGAGGTGCTCTTGCTGCCGGCGATCGACGATGAGTGCCTCTTTGTCAGGCATAGCCTCGATAGCGGGGGTCAGGCCTGATGGACCGGGCCCAAGCCGCACTGTGTGGCGTAGTCGACAACGATGGCCGTGCAACTCATCGATTTCCCATCGCCAGCGTGCTGCTGCGGTCTCCTCGTCGTCTCCGACTGCCCACCCAAATTGTTCGTTTTCGACGAACGCCGTAATCGTCGAAGTGGTTTGCCATTCACCGATGGCCGGATGCTGATTGGTGCCAACGAATTGTGCTCCAACTGCTGGTCCGTGATGCCCCTCAACCCATTCTGCGCCTTGGAACTCTTCTGAGAACTGTGCGCTGACACTGATGTCCGATATCAAAGACCACACCTTGGCCGGCGGCGCGTCAATATCAATTTCGACGGTCGCCCCGGGGCGTTCAGCGATACTTCGCGGGGATTGGTCATCACGATCTTCATAGGTTCGTCCCCACTTGTCGAAGTAGGAGACCTCTTCAGCAGAGCGTCGTGGGACCGACGCGAAATCGCCACCGGTGCTGTACGCAACCGGGAGAAGGGCGATAGGCGTGACTCCTTCAGGAATCTCAAGGATCTCCCGAATCTCGGCATCCTGATTTAAAATCGCGCTTGTCCATGCCGTTGCTAGACCGCGCGCCCGCGCCGCAAGACAAAAGCTCCATGCTGACTGAACTACTGAGTCGAAAAGCCCCGGTTTTTTGCTGTCGTCGTGAACACCCCAGATGCATGGAATGACTAGTGCGGGAACATCGGTGAGATGTTCCGCGAGATGGGCGGCGGAACGCATCACTCTTGTATTCCGGTGCTCAGTTCCGGCCAGCTTGTCTCTGGCGGACACCATCCACTTGCCGGCTCCCTCCCAATAAAGATCAGAAAGTGCTTTCTTTTGTGCCTTGTCCCTAATGATCAGCCACCGCCGACTTGATTGATTCCCGCCCCCGGGGCCTTGCTCGGCAATGTCGATGCAATCCAGCAGCAGGTCATTGGGGACGGGTCGATCCAAATCCAGTCGTAGTCGTACGGACCTCGTCGTAGATAGCACACCGTCGACAGAAGCCAAATCCACGGTTTCTACGTCGTATCTTGCTGGAACGTGTTCAGTTGATCGCGGTGAATTCATACCGATATTCAAGCGCACGGGCGACCTCTTCGCCCGAACAAGTGGAACGATGGTGACCGACAACTGGCGCGACCGTCCTAACGTGTCAGTCGTGAGCTCTCGTCAACCATTTCTAAACGCACGATTACAAGGATTCGGCGCCACCATTTTCGCCGAGATGTCTGCCCTGGCTCTAAAAACCAACGCAGTTAACTTAGGACAGGGCTTTCCAGATAAAGACGGACCGATTGAAGTAGTGGAGGCCGCAACTGAGGCCATCCGCAACGGATTAGGCAATCAGTATCCGCCCGGTATCGGAGTGCCCGAGTTACGGAACGCCGTAAGGGATCACCAGCAGCGCTTTTATGGGTTGGAATTTGATCCCGACACCGAAATTCTTGTTACAGCAGGAGCATCCGAGGCGCTCGCCGCGTCAGTGATCGCCCTCTGTGAAACAGGTGACGAAGTTGTCACATTTGAACCTTGGTACGACATATATGGCGCGAATATCGCTATGGCGGGAGCTACTAAGAAAGTTGTCACACTTCGACCTCCCCATTACGCCTTCGAAGAGTCAGAGTTCTTAGCGGCGCTTTCCCCGAAGACTCGACTGATTTTGTTGAACACACCGCATAATCCCACGGGGAAAGTGTTCTCTCGAGAGGAACTTGAGTTCATCGCCAACGTCGCAATCGAGCGTGATCTGCTCGTGGTGACGGACGAAGTTTATGAACATCTTGTTTTTGAAGGTGAACATATCCCTATTGCTTCACTTCCAGGTATGCGGGAAAGAACAATCACGATCTCGTCGGGTGGGAAAACCTTTTCCTTCACTGGTTGGAAAATCGGGTGGGTCTGCTCGACCCCTGAACTAACGAGCGCGGTCCGTATTGCCAAACAGTTTCTTACTTATGTAAGCGGCGGACCTTTCCAATACGCGATTGCAACGGGGTTGGCGCTCGGTGATGACTATTACGAGACTTTGCTTTCCGATATGCGAGCGAAACGCGACTACCTTTCGGCTGGGTTGCGGTCAGCCGGGTTTGAAATATTCGAACCTCAAGGAACGTATTTCGTTACCGCCGATGCGAGATCGGTTGGCTACGAAGATGGTCTGGAACTTTGCTGGCAACTCCCGGAAAAGGTCGGTGTGGTAGCCGTCCCCAATGTCGTGTTTTATGACAACCAGGAAGAAGGGGCGCACTTGATTCGGTTTACCTTCTGCAAGAGCCTTGACGTGCTGGACGAAGCGGTCAATCGCTTGCAGCGTTTGTCATGAGCTTACGAATAGCGGCTATTCAACATGACATCGTTTGGGAAGACTCAGCCGCGAACTTTGCCCGTCTCACACCTCAAATTGAACGAGCGGTTTCGGCCGGTGGGCGTCTCCTGGTTCTCAGCGAAATGTTCTCAACGGGATTCACAATGAATTCTGTGGATTGTGCCGAACCGTTAGAGGGCCCGAGCTTCCATTTCTTGTCAGAAGCGGCAACCGCTCATCGAGTGTGGGTTGTCGGATCGATACCCACGCGATGGGAAGACGACATTGCTTACAACACCCTCACCTTGGTATCGCCTGACGGGCAGGCGCATCGGTATCGCAAGATTCATCCATTCAGTTTTTCTTCTGAACCGGAAAACTACGGATCGGGCCGCGAGTTTCTACAAGTAGACGTCGACGACGTCCGCACCACCTTCTTTATTTGTTACGACCTCAGATTCGCCGACGAGTTCTGGCAGACCGCCAAAACCACTGACCTATATGTGGTCCCCGCTAATTGGCCTGAACGGCGACGGGCGCATTGGCGCACGCTTCTTCAAGCTCGCGCGATTGAAAATCAGGCATATGTTGTAGGTGTCAACCGAGTTGGCCAAGGCGACGGCCTGGATTATGTCGGCGATAGCGCCGTGATTGACCCTTGGGGTGAAGTGCTTGCCTCAGGTGCATCGGTAGAAGCTTTGCTTGTTGTAGATATCGACGCGTCGACAGTGGAAAAAACGCGATCAGATTTTCCGGTGCTACAAGATCGCCGAACCTAGTAAAAGGGTAGATAGGCGAATCACCGATTTCGCTCATGGGAATTTTTGGAGGCAAAGTGAGTTTTGTGGAAATGCGCACCTATGACCTAAAAATCGGCACGGCGAATGCGTACGCGAGCATGTACCGAGAAGAGGGTTACGCAATACAAAAGAGCCATCTTGGAGAGCCGGTCGGTTATTACGTCAGCGAAGTAGGAGATCTCAACCAGATCATTCACATGTGGCGATATGAAAGTCTCGAACAACGCTCGGAGAAAAGAACGGCTCTGTTTGCCGATCCTGCCTGGCTTGAATACGTGGCAAAGATCGGCCCAATGATCATTCGCCAACGCAACGCGATTCTCTACGAAGTGTTGGATTAAATGATTAACCCCACGCGATGAGAGTGATCGCCACCAAAGTGATGAGAAGGCCTGCTACGCGTCTTCGGTCAAGGGGTTCACCCAAAGCGAAGCGCGCGAGTAATACCGTCACTGCGGGATAAAGACTGGCCAACACCGCTGTTGGCCCTAGCTGTCCGTATCTGAGAGCGAACAGAAACGCGACGTTGGCACCTGTGTCGCAGATACTGCAAGCCAACAGAGGTAACCAGCTGCCGGCGGGTTTAATAGAAACTTTTCTGACCGCAGCGCTCGCCAACAAAACAGCAGCCGCGCTAGTTCGCCCTGCGACGATCGGCCAAGGAACAGATCCGGTATTTGTCTCGCTTAAGACGCAAAAGAAAAGACCGAACCCAATCCCGGCTAATAACGCTTCAAGAATCGCAGATGTAGAGATTGACGAACCGCTGTTGGTGCGGCCTCTACTCGTTATAAAAATTGCAACGAAAGCAAGAAGAATCCCGACTCCGCAAATGAAGCCAGGTGGTTGACCGTTACTCAAATCCCATATGACAGGCACCCCAGCCGAAGTGGTTGCCGTTAACGGCGCTACGAGTGACATCGGCCCACGCGCTAGCCCTCGGTAAAAGATCCCGAGACCTCCTGCTCCGAAAATCCCGGCGAGTGCTCCTAGAAGTAAATCTTTGGCAGTGAAACTTGATGTAAAGAGTGGTGCGACACATAAAAGAGGCACCGTTCCTGCTAGGGAAACGGTGATGAGTACCTGAGTTTGAGTGTTGCGTCGAGAACTCAAGCCGCCCAAAAAGTCACCTGAGCCATAAAGAACCGAAGTGATCAAGGACAAGAAGACAGCCATAGAGATCCGTTATGGAATCACTAAATTCGTTGAAGCAACAAACTTTTTTTGTGCCCGGGGGTCTCAAGTAGCAGGCCATGGGACTCTAACGAAATTAATATGCGGTCTCTAGTGTCAAAGAATGTGGTCTTGAGTCCTTCACTAGACGACAATGAGGTGTCTCAAGGCGGCTGATTACAGTAACCCTGCCCTTCGAACGAAAGTGGTCATAAAATGTCGAATCTTCTGATGGAGAAATGGGCGTCCCGCACCGAGGCACTTGGCACTTGGTTGTCGCTCCCTGACTCCCACGCTGCCGAAGTTGTCGCCCGTGTCGATTTTGACTACGTGTGCGTTGATATGCAGCACGGTGTCGCCGATTACCAGATGGCCGCAGCCATGCTTCAGGCAATAGTGCTGACCGGTAACGGAACGCCGATTTGCCGAGTGCCTTGGAATGAGCCGGGAATCATCGGACGAATGCTTGATGCCGGTGCACGAGGCGTCATCATTCCCATGGTTAATTCGGTTGAAGAAGCAAAAAGAGCGGTGGCAGCGACGAAATACCCACCACTTGGGGAACGAAGCTATGGACCGACGATCATTGGTGCGCGCGCTCGAAACGCAGCGGAGGATTACTACCCAACGGCCAACGAAACCAACGCATGTATACCGATGATTGAAACTCGCCAAGCGGTAGAGAATCTTGATGAAATCCTTGCAGTTGAGGGTGTGGACGCGATTTATGTGGGCCCAGCTGATTTGTCGCTCAGCTACGGGTATGGACCCGCCTACAGCGATGACAATGACGAGTACAAAAAGGTGTTAGAGCACATAGTTGACAGATGCGACCAAGCGGGAAAGATCGCAGGAATTCACTCAACGACAGCACTTGCCGTCAACCGTCGAGAAAAAGGTTTCCTTATGCAAACAATAAGTGGGGATCTGATGGCGATGAGCAAAGCGAGTTACCAAGACTTGAAAAATGCGCGAGAAGGAGGATCGGGCGACGGATCTTCACGCATTTACTGAAGTGATTTTGAGGCAACCGCGTCGTTGCTTCGACCCGTTGAGACAAAGAACCAGATAGCTGCTGCGACGACCAGACACCCGGCTGTTCGAAAAGCCGTAGGCATTGACGCCGTTTCACTCAACCAACCTAACGCTGGAGGTCCGAGCACAAACCCCACGTCACCAGCTGAGCGATACAAACCTATTCCCAACCCGCGAAGTCTTTCGGGAAATAACTCGGCTACAAAAGCTGCTGGGGCTGGACCGGCGGTTCCCGTGCCAAGAGTGAGGATTACGTTGCCGATCACAAACCACAACGGAGTCCCACTTGATGCGATGACAAACGTGCCGAGTGCCGCGGCGACCCCGGAAAATAGGATCACGGGTGCCCAACCAAGGTTCTCTGTCGCCCACGTTGCAGGCCAAAGAGTGAACAAAGTCATGACTCCGGTGATGGTAAACACCAACCCAATCTCGCCGGGACCCCACGCCAGGACACCATCCGCGTGGAGGGGTACCAACGTCGCTCGCGTGCCCGCCCGAGTCATGAAGATTGTCCCAGTGACGAAGGCGATTGCCATAAACGGACCGCTGTAAACGATGCGTTTGACCTCGGTCGCGGAACGAGCTGATTGCTCTGAATCCGTTCTCGGGCGCAACGTTTCGGGGAGACGGAATGCCGCATAGATGGCGCTTGCTACTCCAATAACACCGACCAGATGGAACGGTGCAGCCAAGCCCCAGCGCTCTGCGACCAACCCGCCTACGCCCGGGCCCAAAGCCACCCCGACGCTAAGGGCCCATTGATTCGTAGCGACATAACGAGCACGCCGATTAATCGGAGCGATATCAATCAAATAAATGAGCGCCCCGCTCATATAGAACGCCGAACCTGCTCCGGCAACGAACCTCCACATCAGCAATGAAGAAATACTGTCCGCGAACCCTGACCCGAACATTCCAACAGACGTCAAAATCGGTCCGCCTACCAAGAGTATTCGTCGCCCAAATCGATCAGCTATTAATCCCGCGGGCACATTTAGAATTAGACGAGCGAGAGCAAAGACTGTAAGCGTCAATCCCACGACAGCTGTGCTTACCCCGAAATCGCGGGCGTAGAGGGGCAGCACCGGTCCGACGACTCCTTGGCCCGCCATCACCATAAAGGTGGCGAAGCAGAGAACGAGCAGCTTTTCTGCTTCGCGTAACCTGGTCATTAGCTTGGCCACCGCGCATTGCTATCACTGATGCGGCGCCAATCTCGCGATCTAACTACGATGCCACTACGGGAAAGGGGACCCAATGCAGGTCAATCATCCGATCATCTCCGCTGATTCACATATTGCCGAGGCGCCCAACACATACACCGACTACATCGACCCACAGTGGCGAGACGTCGCCCCACATGTGGTGGAGACCGAAGATAAGGGAGATCTCTACGTCATAGATGGTATGAAGCGAACCATCAACATGGGTCTGATAGCCGCTGCAGGTCAGGCTCCTGAAGACCTAAAGCCCAACGCGAAATGGGAAGAGTTACCTCGAAGTGGATGGGACTCGGACTACCGACTGGCAGATCAGAATCGCGACGGGGTATCGGCAGA
>Ga0206683_10000854_pt1 | contig 21384 bp, 20 predicted proteins | sample M280m12015metaG_FD_155483 | JGI IMG/M metagenome (GOLD analysis project Ga0206683, IMG submission 155483) | Ammonia-oxidizing marine archaeal communities from Monterey Bay, California, United States - M2 80m 12015 | ecosystem: Environmental > Aquatic > Marine > Intertidal zone | place: USA...
CACTCGTAGAATGAACTATGATGTGTTTCAGCCTTACGCAGAAGCTACGTCAATGGCAATGGCTCGTAAGATGGATCAAACAATTGTTACTGCCGCTTTTGGTTCAGCATATGAATCAGATGGTGGTGCAATGGACGGTGCAACCGAGATAGTCTGGAATTCAACTAACTTCCCCAAACAACACATTGCTAAAGCGTTTCAGTTTGGTAGTGGCTCTTATGATGCCAATATGATGGGTGTCCAAAATAGCGGTACTAATGCTTTTTCGCTTTCAATTGATAAGTTGTTACATGCTCGTAGAATTTTATCTGAAAATGAAGCAGATCAATATGATGAAGGTGGTAACCCACTTTATTTTATTGTATGTTCTGCTGGACAGATAGAAGCATTACTGCATTCACAACAAATCCAAAGCGCAGATTATAACAATCTGAGAGCATTGGTTGAAGGGCAAACGAATTTCTTTGCTGGTTTTCAGTTTATTAGGTATGAGAATATGCCTAAAGTAACTGTAGCTGGCGATGTAATTGAATCAGTTCTTGCATTTCATCCGCAAGGATTGGCTTTCTGTTCATGGGAAGAACCAATTACAGAAATAGAAAGACGTTCGGACAAATCTTTTGTTCCATATGCATATTTTGAGATGGATATTGGTGCAACTAGGATTTGGGAAGAGATGGTACTGCAGATCGAATGTTTTCAACCTGCATAACCTACTTAACACATAATCTGAAAGGACAAATATGGCAAATCAAAATGCTGCAAATCACAAGAAACGACATGTATCTGTTCCTGCAAGGCTGACTGACGTCGCCGATCAGGGTGGACGGATGCGTGTTTTGTATGATAAATTCTCGTTTGCAGACTTAGTAGGGACAAATTTAGTCCATACTACTTCTGATACGATTTCCTTTGGTAAACTGCCTCCCGGAGCAAAAGTATGGGATGCATCTTTACACCAATCTGCCACGTTAGCGGCAACTAGTAAGTTGTCTCTAGGGATTACTGGTGATGCAACTGCATTTTTAGGTGCAGATGCTTCTAGTGCGGTTGGTACTCGACATATGAGAGAAGGAGTGTCTAATGTAACACTTGCACCTGTTACAATTACTACAGAAACGACAGTAATTGCGACAATAAGTATTGCAACAGCCACAACTACTACGGCATTTGTAGAAGTTCGTATTTATTATACTGTTGATTAATATCAATCGGGGGTTGGGAAACTAGCCCCCATTTCTTCGAAATAACTATGGATAAAACTGGTATAGCTAACCTTGCCTTAGGTTCTCTAGGGGAAGCAAGGATTCAAAGTTTAACTGACAATAATTCTAGGGCTAGAGCATGTAATGCACGACTTAATGATGTTATTACAACAGTATTAAGAATGCATACATGGAATAGTGCATTAGAAAGAGCTACCTTAACGAATGTTGGAGAGCCTGTATTTGGGTGGAACTATATATTCCAATTACCTGTTGGATGTATAAAAGTTGTTGAAGTAGATCCTGTATCAAGATACCAAGTTGAAAAAAAGAATATATTATCTAATGAAAAGACTCTTAATGTATTATATGTAGGTAATCCAACTGATATAAATAATTTAGATTCTTTGCTTGCAGAAGCTATTGCTATGAAGTTAGCACTAGAAATTTGTGAAACACTAACAAGTAAACAAGGATTAAAACAAGAAATGATGCAAAGATATGTCATTTCTTTACAAGAAGCTAGAGCCGCTAATTCCCACGATAAAACACCAGAACATCGGGAACGATCTTCTTTTCTTGATGCAAAGAAAGGTAGACACTCTGTACCGCATAGAACCTTTAATACCCCATCACAAGGTTACGAAGCGAATCAATATGATTATAGTATTGGATCATAATACTGGTTATCATTTATGAAATATGAATTTGTTCAACCTAGATTTTCTGAAGGTGTATTAGCAAAAAGCCTTCAGGGGCGTTCTAGTGAAGAGTTTTACAAATATGGTCTAAAGGGAGCTAAGAACATGATTCCTGTTCTCTCCGGGCCTGTGGTGAAGCGTCCGGGTACAAATTATATAGGTGATTTAAAAGATCCTTCCTCAATCTTCATTCCATTCTTTAAAGACAAAGATAATACATACATCCTAGAAGTAGGACAAACACATCTTACTTTAACTACTGGAGGTTATTTAAGAGTCTGGTCGCAGGATCAACTATTAGTAGATAAACAAGTTCCTCCTCAAACATATGAAATACTAACTCCAACTTGGACTCAAGCGGAATTACCTTTACTAAAGTTTACCCAAAGTGGGGATTATTTATTTGTATGTTGTCCAACTAAACCGCCACAAATAATAAAGCGAGTTATTGATGAAACGGCAACTGGAAGTGGCGTAGCAAAAGATAGTAGTATCTGGTCTACATATGAAGTTGTATTTAGTGATGGGCCATATAATGAAATTAATGTCTACTCTGAATCAGATGCTACACAAAGATATGCGTTATATAAAGCTGAACCTTCAAACACAGCTCCAATAGCTGGTGTAGAATTTAATACTGTAACTAATCATGTTGTACTTGCGAATCATGGTCTTCAAGTTGGTATGAAAGTCAGATTAGATGATGATGGTCAAACAACTCCTTCTGGTACTACAAATAGTTCAGGAGGTTGGGGTAATTTAACAAGAGATAATACAAGTCCTACTACGAGTGCGGCTCAAAAACATGTAGATGCGGATTTTTACGTTATTTCAACGACATCGACATCTTTTCAAGTTTCTGATACTGATGGGGGTTCTGCTGTAGAATTTGAATTATGGACATCTACTACTACTGCTGATGCGAAAGTAAATGTACATAGATACGTTGATGAAGCGGCAACCACTATTGATCTAACTGTATATAAAAATAGTGTTGCAAATAATGATTTATTTGATACAACTCCAACCCAAGAAGATGCTGGTAGGTTAATAAGGATAAATCCATTAGCTAGGCCATTAAATAGAATAGGGGGGATAAGATGGTGTTGGGGTATAATTAATTCTGTACATGCATCTAATCATACGATTAATGTGACCTTAAAAACGGAAATGTGTAATATTCGTGGTAAAGATACCGCGACTGGAGTTTTTGGCCCCCCACATCCAACAACTAATAAAGAAGCTGGCACAACAGATTTTAGAGTAGGAGCATTTAGTATTGGTGAGGGATATCCAACAGTATCTCAGATATATCAACAGAGAATGGTATTTGCCGCAACAAAGTTGCAACCTTCTACTGTATGGCTATCAGAGACAAATAACTTCTATTCATTTGCACCTAGTCAACTTCCAGCACAAGATTCTCCATCTTCTATTATAATGGGAGAGGCAATTGAAGTAATTACGGCATCAAGCGCATTAACATTTACATTAGATTCTGACACTTTAGACCAAATAAAATGGATTGCAGAATCAAAGAAGATGACTATGGGTACGTCTGCTGGTGTATACATGCTTTATGGTTCAGAAACTAATTTAGTTGTAACACCATTTAGATTTACTATTAATAGAGAATCCTCTTTTTCTGCTACAGATACACCCCCTGTTGTTGTTTCCAATGCTCTAATGTATGCACAAATTGGAGGTAAAGATGTACAACAGTTATTATTTGAAGGTGCAGAAGGTCAATGGTTTAATAGTAAAATATCAATTAAAGGTTATGATATAATTAAATCATCTGAAATAAAAAAGATGGTATGGCAGGAAAGACCTAATAATGTTATCTGGTTGATGATGAATGATGGCAGGTTATTGTCTTTAAGTTATGATAGACAGACTGCATTTCAAGCATGGTCGGAACATGTCATATCTGGAACTGAAGCTAAAGTTACTGATATTGAAATGATAGCAACAAGTTCACATGATCAAGTATGGATGAAAGTTGAAAGGAAAATAGGTGGTGTATTAAAATATCACATGGAAACATTAGCAAGATTCCCTACGGAAGGAGCATTAACACGCAACGAATTAGTATTCTTAGATTCCGCAATAACTACTACACAGAGTGGAGGTGTAGTTAGTGGGTTAGATCATTTAGAAGGGGAATCTGTATCAATATATTATGATGGTATGCAACATAATAATAAAACAGTATCATCAGGAGCAATTACTTTAGATAATACTGCTGGATCAGATGTTGTAGTAGGACTAGCTTATAATGGAGAATTAGAAACATTAGAACCTACTGCACCAGAAAATCAATATTCTTATTCTAAACAAGTTAAGAATATATCTCTTCTGATTGAAGAATCTTTAGGTATTAAAGTAGAATATGGAGATGAAAATGAAGAAATCTTATTTAGAACTTCTGGAGATTTAATGGGTCAACAGATTCCTTTATTTTCCGGTAAACGTAAACTCTCGCTATCAGGTTTGGCATGGGAAGATTTCGATATAAAAATTGTTTCTAATGGCCCATTTCCAATGCAGATTAACTCCATTGTCTTAGAGACAGAGACAGGAGGTAGTTAATGAACTCCGTAGCTAGAAGAATAGATACTACTTATTTAAACAATGCAGTTGAGTCATATCCTTCGGTTCTAACAAAACAAGAATATAGAGACTATGTTACTAATATACAAGAAGAAATTATTAGTCGTGAAGATAGTGTAGAGGGAGAAGAAGCTAATGCTGTTAATCCTGTTAAGCATACATATGCAGATGGATTGTATATCCGGGAAATATTTATGCCTAGAGGTGAAATAGTTATTAGCAAGATACATAAAATAGCTCATCCATTTTTCTTAATTAAAGGTAAAATCTCAGTATTATCAGAGGATGGCGAGAAATTACTACAAGCTCCATATTATACTGTTACGCCAGCCGGTACTAAGAGAATGTTATATACTCATACTAATGCTATTGTGGTAACTGTACACAGGACGTTTGAAACAGATTTAAATAAAATTGAAGATGAAATTATTGCAAAATCATTTGATGAATTAGAGGTAAAGATATGAGTTGGTTGGCTACTGGTGTAACAGTTGGATCGTCTCTTTATGGGACGTATAGTTCAATTCAATCAGGGAAATCACAAGCACATATGCTGAAGCAACAAGGGCATCAGTCTATGCTTACAGCTTATAGAAGAATAGCAGATCGGAATTTGACTTCATATTTAGCTACTGAAGACATCAAAGAAACCGGGGGGGATGCAGTTATTAATGCGTATGTTGCATCTAATAAAGATATTCAAAATACACAAACAGAGGGAGCAGGTAGTGGAGCAGTTGTTAGTGGTACGGTTAAAGATATAATGAGATCAAAAGAGACTCAATTAGATGCGGTGGTACAATCTATTAATGATAATACAGAAAAGAATATTGAAGGTATTACTAGAGATACTAATAGACAAAATAAAGAAGATTTAATAACTGCACAAACAAATCAAAACTTCTTAAATAAACAAGCAAGTAATATTCATAAAGCTAACCAACGCAAGATGGTAGCAGGTATTCTCGGAGCGGCGGCATCTGGATATACTACGAGTGCAGGTATTCAGGCTTCAGGAGGTATAGGTGGAACAGATACCGCATTCTGGAATAAACCTTGGGCTTCATGGGATCAAGTTAAAGCTGGTAAATTCACATTAGGATAAATAATGGCTGAGATACAAGATACATCTGGGAACAAACCCCAATTAAGACGTTATCAAAGTAGAGGTTTGAAGATTAGTGAACCGGTTGTTCGTAACACAGGTGGTGGTTCCCATGAGTCAGACCAAAAAATGTTTGATAGTATTTCTAGAAGTATGGAAACTTTAGTTACCGTTGGCAATAAAATGCGTAACTTAGCAAGAGAAGAAGAGAAAGTGAATATATCTGCTGATATGCAAACCCATTATATTGATGCAACTAAGGAATTAGGTATTGGACTTAATGGACAAACTTCAGAACAGCTAACGGCATTTCAAAATTTATATGGTACTGAGTCTGGTCTTGATGGTAGTTATAAAGATTTAAAAGTATTTAAACCTAATTCTGAAAAATATAGCAAAAAAGCTATAGAAGAAATGTCACCATTTATTCAAATCGCTGATAAAAAATTTAAAGCAGATGCGTTGAAATTACATTTTGGTGAGTTAGTTGACCGTAGCGAAAATCAGTTGTCATTATTGGAGACTAGATCATTAAGTGGTTTGTCTCAACAATTAGAAGAATTAGAAGGACAAAGAGTAGAAGATAGTGGTGACAGGAGTAAAGGTGACGATAAATTTGGATCTGGTAGCACGAAGGGAAAGGTATTTAATTTTTTAAAAGGTAAAGGGTTGGACGAACAAAAAACACTTGCCGCTAATAATTTATTGCATAATTACATTGATAAAGTATTAAAACATAAAATTGATAGTGGCTTGATGTCTCCGGGTAAAGCTAATTTGCGTATTTATAATTATGCTCAGAAATTAGGGGCAATCCAATTTGAGCATTATAGAGGGTTAGATGAGGTAAAGGCATTTGATTTGGCTGTGAATAGAAAGATTGTAATAGATCCGGGTTTAGATGGTTATGAATCAATTGTATATAATGATGATAAATTAGCTACTTATGTTACTAATGCACGAATAAAAGAAAATTCAGAAGCAGAAACACTAAAAAGGAATAATTTTATTAATTCGCAACAAATACTTTTTCAAGGAGAAAATTCTAAAAACTGGTTATTTAGTTACAAAGCATTTGATCCTGAAGGTAAGGATTTTAGTGAAGGTGAGCCTCATACATATACTCAGAAAGAACAAGAATTTAGAATGAATCGTCATGCAGAAATCATTTATAATGGATTAGGAGGGAAGGCTTCAGGGTTTAGAAATGCAGATCATGTTAAATCAACAATGATTGGTTTAGTACTTGGTGCTAAAGGTCAAAAGAAAACCTACGATAAATATTTAAAAGCAGAAGCAGAAAAAACAAAAAATGAGTATAAAGAATGGTATAGTAAATATTTTGCTAATATTGCACGTTCAGAAGATATAGCAAAACGATTTAAACAATATAGTCAATATTATGAAATAGATACTACAAAAGATATATGGATACCAAAAAAGGAATCTATTGAAGAGTTTGCCAAGCAGGGTAAAATGTCTGAATTTGAGGCGAGAACTCTTTTATTAGGTTTCACTCCCGGAATTTCTACAAGAAGTCCTAAAGGAGGATTAGATGATGGTGGAGTAACTAACTTATTGAACGCTATAGCCGGGTATTATCAAAACGAATTATTTGTCAAACAAACAAATCTAGATAATGAAAAGTCCTATCATAATCCAGATCCTATGCAATTAGCAAAAGGCGAAAAAGATAACTTTAGATTGTATCAACTAAGTCCTGAACAACATGCCATGATAGCAAATTACAGGCTTGATTTTGAAGAAATTATAAATTTTAATACTGACGACTTTAAAATGAAATCAATGAAAAGTTTAACAGATGGATGGCGAAAAATACAAAAAAAACAAATAGGTGAAGGTGGTAAAAAGACAAGAGCAATGCGTGTGATAGGAGATCAATATGTAAATAGTGTACTAATTCCTAGAATAGAATCGTTAAATAAAGACCCTAATGGTACTTATTTAAAAGATATGGGGCTTGAAGTAGATCCAGACGTTGGTTGGACGGATGATTTAATGGGAAAAGTGGATATGAGGTGGAAAGCTACAGGAGAAGATAGGACAGAATATATATCTGGCAAAGATAAGCCAAGTAAAGAGAATGATTACAAAGAAGTAGTACATTATATATATCTAGCCAGAGAATCTCTTCAAAATGCTATGAACAGATTTTTCCCTAGTGATTCAGTTTTAATAGAGATGAAACAAGATCATGCTACTTCAAAGGAGAAGGTAAAATGAGGAAATTTGAATCAGCGGCAGATGTACAGGCACATTGGAATTATATTGATAAATATGCAAATGATGATGGTCGTACGAGTTTTTGGATGCAACAGCAAATGTATCGAAGTGATGATAAAAGATTATCTGCAATAGCATCATGGAGAGATTTGTCACCAGAATTGCAAGGTTCTAATAAATCCGTTTTAAATAATAAAATATTTGATATATTATTTGATTATTCTGCACCATTACAATGGGGTGATAAGCATGATGAAAACGAAAGAAATGCTGTTTTTGATAATTTAAGAGAAGGTGGCTTTTCTTCACAATTTGAATCAGGGCCTAGAAAGAATTCTTTCGGTCATTTAATCGAAGCACTAGCTAACCATCCTCATTTTCATGATTTAGGATATCAAGGTGTTGCGGATCTATTAAATGAACCATATGTTACTTATGATGGTGGAGCAGATATTAATATGGTATTTAAAAAAAGTGACTTAAAAGCTAGAAATATGACAGTAGATGATATGTATGAAAATGCTAACTATGCAATGATTAGAGCAATTAAAGAAAATAAGCATCTTACATTTGAAATTCTAGCCGAGCATGAAAATTTACAAAAAGAGATGGGCGGCGAACCTCATCATCAACTTACTAAATTAGCTGAACTTAAGAAAAAATTATTAGAAAATGACGAAGATGCTTCCATATGGACAGCAACAAGACCATCACAAGATGGTAAAGGAATGGAAGTTGTTTTAATGACTGGTGATATGCATGACCGAGATAAAAGAACCGCAGTTGCAAGATGGATGTACAAAGATAAGGCTAAAGATGGTAGAAATGTTTTAAGTATACTTAAATATGAAGGTGATGAAAAATTTAAAGTCTTGTCTGCCTATCAAAGAGGCAACTTCATGGATATTGATAATGATGAAGATATAAAAACCAATGTCAAAAGGTGGATAGATGAAGGGGCTAGTGCAGTTGTAGATAAAATCCCGGGAGGTTTAGAAGAAGTTGCTGTACATTCATGGTGGCCTTGGAAGATTGGCAAATTTGAATGGTATCAAGTTGTTAAACCATTTTGGGATAAGAATAAACATTTATCTAAAGAAAAATTTGCTGAAGAATGGGAAAGAGTAAGATTACAAGAAACATATGCTTTTGAACAAAAGTATTTTGATTTGCATTTCAATGGTTTAATTGATTTATTTACTCCTGATGTAGTACCCTTTAGACATGGTGCTGGTTCATATAGTAAACAAGGTAGTTTAGGTGGTAGAAGCAGATCAAGAGGTAAACCAAGAGGGTTACTTTTTAAAGCAAAGCCAACAGTAGTAGGAGGAGAATATAGTCGGGAAAGACAGGGGATTTTAAGTCCTGCAGAACAAATTCTTAGAGATCAGTAATGAGACGACAAGAAACATTCCTAATGGATAGAAATGAAGGTTATGCAAGTAGGCAGTTTATGGAGCAAGCTGTACGTACGTATAAACCCGGTGTATTTGACCAGATGGCTCAAACTTGGGAAATGCATATGTCAAATGATACCATATCTTATGCCAGTGATGCTATTAATCGTGCGTATGGTAGTGATGAAACTATACCAATGGAGATGTGGAATAAAGAAAATTCTGTTTATTTTCGTAAAGGGATTGATTGGCATGAAAATTTAACAAATACCGATGCAAGAATTTTATCAGAAAGATATGATCGTGATGTTAAATTTGAATTAAATATGGGGAATACAGACCCATTTGCTATACATAATATCGGTGCGGCACTTGGTGCGGCGGCATTTGATCCATTATCGTATATTCCATTTGTAGGCCCTGTGTCCAAAATAGCCGCAGGGGGCAGGACAGCGTATCAATTAGCAAGAATAGGTAAACATACTGCTGATATAGGTAAGATTTCAATGGTGGGCGTTATGGGAGGCGCATCGGCTACTGTAGCTAGTAAAAGCATTGCACAAGTAAGTAGACTATCGAAAGTCATAAATCCTGTTAAAGCTACACTTAAAGGTGTTTTTGCGCCATTTAAGCCTGTTGGCAAATATTCAATGGAAGGAATCTTTGCAGAATCGGCATATCAAACTATAAAACATATGGGAAAGAGTGATAACGAAGAAGATATAGATTATATGGGCGGTGTATTTGATGTAATGATTGCAGGATTATTTGGGGGAGTATTAGGTACTTTACCTATGGCAATGAATTTTAGACGTAATTTTAAGAAAGAACAGTTAGCAAGAGCATTATCGGATTCTTTAGATACTTGGGGTGATCAAGGTTTTGTAGCAATAGATGGTTCTGGTACTGATGCTAGATTTAGAACAACTGATGCAGAAGCAAAACAAAAAATGAAGACTGAGACAGAAGACTTGGAAAATATATCTATTGAAGAAATAAAGAAACAAGCCCATCCAATATTAAGTTACTTAGAAGGAAAATTTGGAGATGCTAAAAGTGGCGCAAAGACTTTTATAGGAGCATATAGGAGGTGTGCGTCATGAATAGTTGTGTTGATATTCTAAAAGAAATGAAAGCTACTCCAGAAGAAATAAAATGGATGCAACAACAAATGAAATCAGGAACAGGTGATGACGACCTTGCTAATAGACTTATAGAAGAAATAAGACTTAATAGATTCCGTAAAGCTAATAATGATCTGTCAGAAAAAAATACAAGGCAGTTTTTAGACAAATTAAAGAATGTTTCTACCAAAATTAAAAAACCATATAATGCTATATTTAAATTCTTAGTAGGAGATACATCTGGAATTACATCCAGATCGTTAGCGCGAGCGCAAGCGAGAGCAGGGTTCTTTTCAGCAAAACTTAGAATGCCTAATAGAGATATTAAAGCTAAGTTAAATGATAAAGGTTTTGTTCATGATTTAGTTACAGAAATGGATATGTTTGATGGCAAGCCAAAAACTAAAAATAAATTAGCTTTTGAATTAGCAGAATCAATTACAGAATATCAAAAAAGACAAGTAGGTGAACTTAATAGTTTTGGTGGTGGAGTATTATGGAGAGATGACTATATTACTAAACAATGGCATGATGCATTTAGGATGCTTAAAGTAGATAAAGAAGTATGGGTAAATGATGTTATGAAAGCCCTAGATTATGATGGTACTAAGGACAGAATTAGGCAAACAATTTTAGGTAAAAGATTAACATGGGATGAGAAAAAATTTGATATGAAGAAGTATTTGCGTTCTGCATATACTGCAATGACAGCTAAATCTACAAATAAAGGTTTGTTATTGGATACTCTACATTTAAAAAGAACATTGAAATTTAAAGATGCAGATTCTTTTATTAATTATAATAAATCATATGGACATGAAAATATAGCACATGCAATATTTGAAAATATGACAATGGTAGATAATCACATTTCATTTGGAGAAGCATTTGGATTCGGCTTCAGAAAGAAAATTGTTCCTGACCCGGTAAATTTAAGTAAACATCAAGATGCCCTTGCTGAAGCTAAATTAACAGGAGATAATAATCTAATACTAGAAGCTGAAAATGCATTAGAAAATATAAAATGGAAAGAGGTAAATCCTACGGATGAATTACAAAGAGCTATGCATGAGTTACATCAAACAAAACGAATTACTGGCAGTCAATATAGGAGGTTAAGAGGGGCATTATCTCAAGTAACTGGTGATTCTTATCAGCTTGGTAATCCAACTTTAGCAAAGATGGTAACAGGATTCCAGTTTTGGGAATATATAACAAAACTAGGGAAAGCTACATTATCATCAATTAATGATTTATGGACAGGTGCAGTAATTCTTCATTATCAAGGTGTAAAACCGGGTAGAGCATATCTAGGTCTAATAAATCATATACTAAAAAAAGCAACACGTAACATATCCACTGGCGAAAGAGATGTACTCTTAAGGCAATTAAATGTTGGAGTTGAAGGAATATTTGAAACATATTCAAGAAATTACATAAATAACCCTGCAATGGGTACAATGAATAAGATGACTGATGCAATGTTCGATTATAATTTATTGAACTGGTGGACTAATTCTGCAAGAGAAGGAGCCGCTAAGATGATGTCGATGCATTTCGCAGATAATTTAGCGCATTCATTTGATAAACTTCCTACTAAATTGAAAAGTCTATTAGAGGCATACGATCTAAATGCAAAAGATTGGAATATATTAAGAAAAGTAGGAGCATTTGATGAAACAAAATTTAATAAAAGTGGGAGTAAAAAGAATAAATTTTTTACTTCCGATCATTTCTTTGATACTGTTGCAGAAAAGCAAGATGACGGAACATTTAAAGTAAAATCTGAATACGCAAAAGCAGGATTATCGGGAGATGATGTACGTAGAATAGAGCAATCTATTAATAGATATTATATAATGGAAAGTAGACTTGCAGTGCCAGAAGCAGGTGCGGCAGATCGTGCATGGATGTTTGGCGAACATGCAAGAGGATCGTTGCCAGAATCAACATTACGGCTTTTTTTCCAGTTTCGGACTCATCAAGTTAAAATGATTAGAGGTCTAATGCCTAGAATGTATGAAATGGGAACACCATCATTAGCACATATAATGCCAGCAATAGGACTAGGATATGTATCTGCTAGTTTAAAGAATATGGTTGCAGGAAAAGAACCAATGGCATATGATGATCCACAAACCCTAAGAAGATCACTAGAACAAAGTGGGTTTTTGGGGTTTTTAGCAGATTTTGTAGGGGGTCAATTTGGGAATTATAAACATGACATGGATGAGGCTATAGCAGGAAGTGCTTATAAAACAATTACTTCGTGGACAGATTTAGGACATGAGTTAGTTAAAGGGAACAAAGATGCAGTTGATGTATATAATCACTTGCGGCATCAAGTTCCTTTTGCTAATCTGTTTTATACAGAGGCGGCTGTTAATTACTTTATACATTATAATATAATGGAAACTTTTAGGCCCGGATATAAAAAACGTTTAGAGGCTCGTGCAAGAGGGTCTAATGCCGATTATTTGATTAAACCGTCATCAATTTGGGGGGGTTAAAGTGATTTCAACAGATATAAATAGAGCAGAATTTGATGGAGGTAATAACCAGTCAGTTTTTGTTTTTCGACAAACGTCGCCTCAAGTAGATATTCCAGTAACGGACGCATCACATATTAAAGTATATGTAGGTGGAGTGGTTAAAACTATAACTACTCATTACACTGTTTCAATTCTAAATAAACTCGCAACAATTACATTTACAGTTGGTAATGTACCGGGAACCGGCACAGGTAATGTTATTTTTATAAGAGAAGTCCCTTTTAAACAAGATTCTGATCTTGCTAATAACGATCAATTAGATGCGGAATCATTAGAAAACCAATTAGATTTAATTGTTAACCAAAGTCAACAGTTAAATGATAAATCTCAAAGAAGTTTAAAAGTAGCAGATACTTTATTTTCTGGTGATGCAGAAGAAGTTGATCTGACTTTAACTAAAACTGCAACTGAAAGAGCAGAAAAGAGCCTAAAATTCGATAGTTCTGGTGCATTAACTGTCACAAGTATTAATGTAGATGATGTTGAAACTTTTTCTAATGCATCTGCGGCTAGTGCAGTACTGTCTGAAGCCTCAAAAGTAGCGGCGGCGGCTAGTGAAACTGCGGCAAATGAATCTGCAAATGCAGTATCAACATATATGGATTCTTTTGATGCTAACTATCTAGGAGCAATGGCAACTACAGCATCTCAAGGTAATAATCCTACTACTGAAGGTACTTGGACTAAGAATTCATCAACAATTACTGTACAAAGTGCAACAGATATAAAAGTTGGTCAAGTAGTTACTGGTACAGGAATGACTGCTGGTTCTAATGTTCTTTCAGTAGTAAGCACCACAGTAGTTGTTTCAAATAATATGGATGCGGCAGGAACAGAAGATTTAACTTTTACTGGCTATGGAGTATATGGAACTTATGATGCTACTGATGTTGGCCCAACATTAAATAACGATGGTACAGCTTTAGCAAATGGAGCATTGTATTACAATACTACTAATGATCATATAAGAATTTATGATTCTTCTACTACTCCTAAATGGAGACAAATAACCACTGATCTTGCTAGTCAAGGAAACATAGATAAATTAGCTGTTGGTGTAGATGGAACTTCAAATACAAGTGGTTCACCCGGCACTAATAATACATTATTAATTAATACAGTTGCAACCGATTCAACGGCTTTAAATACAGTAGCAACCGATATAGCAAAAATAAATACATTAGACGGATTATCTACAGAAATTGGTCGATTAGGTAGTGCAGATTATGCTGATGGTGCAGATGCATTTTTAAAGAAATTAGGACATGATGATTTTTCTAATGCAACAACTGGTTATATTAAAAAAGTAGCTGATATAGATTCAGAAGTTGCTATATGTGGAGCAGATTTAACATATGAAGAAGACTTAGGTAGTATAGCTGTAGCACCAACAACTGGTACAGGTAATAATATAACTGTTGTAGGTAATAATACAACCAACATTAATCATGTTGCAGGACAAATAAACCCTACTAATAACATTTCCGCTTTAGGCCCACAGGCTACGAATATTGGTCATGTCGGTGGTCAAATAAGCCCCACTAATAATTTAGCAACTGTAGCAGGGCAAATATCCCCCACTAATAATGTTTCTACTCTAGCTGGATTAGATACTGCACTTACGAATTTAGGGCCAAAATCAACTGAACTTACGAATTTAGGAACTACTGCTTGTGTAGCTGACATGGCATTGTTGGGTACTACCGATTGTGTTGCAGATATGGCGTTACTTGGTACTTCAGCTATGGCTCATGCTTCAACAGGTCATTTAAAGGTCTTATCAGATATTCATGCCAATGTAACAACAGTAGCAGGAATATCAGGTAATGTTACTACTGTTGCAGGAGATACAACAGAAATTAATACTGTAGCTGGCGATCATACGGAGATTTTAAATTTAGATGCTTTAGATGCAGAGATTACATTACTTGGCACTAATGATCATGCTCATGCTACTACCGGGAACTTAAAATTGGTAGGCGATAATATTGATGATGTTGTAATTGTAGCAGGGGAATTATTATATAAGGAGGATTTAGGTGGTGTAGCAGACGCAGTAACCACAAGTACCGGGAATGCTATTAGTGATGTTGCTGATAATGAAGTTAATATTGATCTTGTTGCTGGGCAAATAAGTCCTACTAATCATATTGGTGCATTAGGCCCGGTAGCTTCAAATATTACTACTGTAGCGACAGCCCCAATTCCAGCTAATATGGCAACAGTAGCTCCTATTGCTGGTAATATAACTACGGTTGCAGGGATAAGTGGGAATGTAACTAGCGTTGCAGGAATATCAGGTGATGTTACGGCAGTAGCCGGGGATGCTACTGATATAGGAACTGTAGCGGCTAGTATTGCTGATGTTAATAGATATGCAAACGAATACAAGATACAAGCTACTGCTCCCGGTTCTCCAAGTGAAGGGGATTTATGGTATGACGAAACCAATGATATATTAAAACATTATAATGGTGGTACAAGTGCATGGGAATACAATAGTGTTTCTGTTGCGGCTTCTCCAATGCATTTTACAGAGGGAATTACTGAAGCTCTAGGAACTGGTTCTGCATCAGGTACTACTATAACTGTAGATTTAGATACTGGTAACTTCTTTGAAGCAGATTTAAATAGTGCATCAGGAAATATAGTTACATTCACTATTAATAATGTTAATGCTACAAGTGGTTATGTATCTAATTTCATCGTAAAAGTAAAACAACATGCATCTTCAGCTAAAGCTATTACATGGGCAACAGTTGTATCGAATGGGACTAATGTAGATTGGGCAGGAGGTGCAGGCCCGGATGTTACAACAACAGCAAATGCTATTGATATATTTTCTTTTACAACCTATGACAATGGCACTACTTGGTATGGTGGAATTGTTGGACAGGAATATGGCTAAAAGGTGATTGTGTGGATATAAGTTATGACCAATTTATAGGGACATTTGATGGAACGGTCAATAAGGTTTTCTGTAATAAAGTTACAGTCTTTTTTGACAAAATGGTGGAAGAGGGGTATGTTGCCCACTCCACCCAAGTACATTCACAGTTCGGTCATAAGCAGTCAAAAGTAAGATCAGAAAGAGATGATAGATATTTACACGTTCCTAGTCAATTAAGTCAAGATACCTTGCCTGATACTTGGTGTAACGAATATGTTGTTGCAATAAGTGAAGTTGTTAATCGATATGTTGAAAGATACTCCATTACAGACAAGGTATCTTCATGGTCTTTTAAGTTACATAATGTTGATGTAGGTCAAGGGTATCATGTATTCCATAAGGAATACTCTTTCCCTGATGCTACAGAAAGAGTATTAGCATATATGACTTATATTAGTGTTCCAGAAAAGGGTGGGGAAACAGAGTTTTTACACCAAAATGTAAGATGTGAGCCTGTAATGGGTAGGACACTTATGTGGCCTTCATATTTTACTCATCTACATCGTGGCAATCCAGTATTAAAGGGAAGGAAACTTTATATTACAGGATGGTTTAATTATACAGGATAATGAAAATTGTTGTTGTTGGTGGTGGTAATGCAGGGATATTGACAGCCTTACATTACACTCATTACACTAAAGACTTACATAACATAGAAGTAGAATTAGTATATGATCCCAATATATCCCCTGTCCCTGTAGGTCAGGCTACATTAATTGATGCACCTCATTTACTTTGGCATTCATTAGGATATAACTGGTACTCAAATAAAATAAAAGCAGTCCCAAAGTTTGGGATACTGTATGAAAATTGGGGAAAAAAGAATAAAAAGTTTTTCCATCCGTTTAATTATACTGACGTTGGACTGCACATAAACACAGCAGAATTTCAGAAAGCAGTATTAACTTCTGGATATTTAACTGTCAAAGAGAAAAACATCAAGGATATTGAAACTATTGATGCAAACGTAATATTTGATTGTAGAGGTAAAGGGAAAGACAACAAAGATTATGAGGAGATATTAAATCCAATAAATTCTTGTTTAGTTGCAACAAGCAATGATCATGATCCTAACCAATATTGGACTCGTCATGTTGCTACTCCTGATGGTTGGACATTTATAACACCTAATGTAGACAGTACCTCATTTGGGTATTTATATAATAAAGATATTACAAGTAAAACTAAGGCAACAAAGAATTTTGCAAAGTATTTTGGTGATTATTTTAAACATGGTATTATAACCAATGAAGTAAATTCTCATGCTTATATAGCAAAAGATTTTGCAAGGGAGAAAGATAATAGAACAATAATATTAAATGGCAACAGATTCTCCTTTATAGAGCCAATGGAAGCAACTTCAATTGCAATATATCAGACTCTTGCAAGATATTCATGGGATTGGATAATAGATGGGACAGCTACTCACAAACAAGTTAATGATGCTATCCGAAAAGTTGTATTCAAATGTGCAACATTTATTTTATACCATTATATAAAAGGTTCAGTATATAACACTAAATTTTGGAAACATGCTAAAGAAATGGCAGAGTTTGGTATGGATGAATCCAATACTGAGTTTTACAATATTATGAATACAGTCAGGTATAATGACATAGTAGATTTAAAAAATAGTGATAAATTTGAGACTCATCCCTATGGGATGTGGCCTTATCATTCATTCAAAACTTGGGATGAGAACGTAATATGCTAGTACGACATATAAGTGCTTTAGGTGGAAAACAGGAAATGGAAGTGTCTTATACCGGGGATCACCAACATGCTAACTTACAAACATATGCTGTAGCGGCTGGTTGGGATGTAGGTAAAGCTGGGACACTAACTGCTTACGTAGGAGATGGTAGTACTTCAACGGCTCTTTATTCTGATACGATGGCAGGTTGCGCTTCTCCACCCTGCGATGCAGACCTAACGAAATATGGATTAGAATTAGGAACTGGATGGGCCGCTGATACTATCATAAATGTAATAGTTAAAAATAATGCCTACATTGTTGGGATGAACGGAGTACCCGGGTCAGGTGGTTCAGGTGGTACAGGTGGTGCTGGAGGACAGTATGGACATGGGTCTGATGGAGCGGCAGGAGGTGCTGGAAGTGGTGGAAGTGCTGGAGCGGCAGATGAAGATCACAGAGATGGGCATAAAGGTGGTCATGCTATGAACATGAACTATACCGCTGGCGAAGTATATATCACGGTTGACTCTGGAGGATACATAGTAGGTGGCGGTGGTGGTTCCGGTGGTGGAATAGGAGGAACAGGCGGTACAGGCGGTAACGGAGGAGCCGCAGGTAATAATGGGAATAGTGGTACGGCTGGGTCTTCTAATTCTTGTACTGGATCAAATAATTCGTGTTTCTGGTGGGGTTGTGTTTGTGCAAATCAATGTACTGGAAGTTGTGGAGGAGGTAACGGTGGTTCAGGGGGAAGCAGAGGATATGGTGGAACCGGAGCGACAGGAGGAACAGGAGGAGATGGTGGTGCGGCAGGAAACTCAAAAGGTTGGCAAGATAATTGTACTACCTCAATTGCACATTGTTTAAATACTTCTGTAGGAAGTGGTGGTTCAGGGAGTGCAGGGAGTGCAGGAGGCACAGCGCAAACAACCCCCGGAGGGCCGGGATGGGATGTAAATATGTATCCAAATGCGGGATCGAGTGGCAACCCCGGTTCATGGGGTGGATGTGGAGGTTGTGGCCCTTGTAACTGTCAAGGTAATACTGGTAGTTCGGGCAATAATGGGACATACGGAGTTGCTGGTTCAAATGGTAATACTGGTGGAACAGGAAGCACAGGAGGTACTGGAGTCGATTGGGGAGTAACAGGGAATACAGTTGGTACAGGATTAGGGGAAATTGGAGGAGATGCAATAATAGGCGGTTCTCATGCAAGTGTTACTATTGTTAATAATGGAACAATAGGTGGTTCAATAACGTAAGGTAATTATGTCAATTTATATAGTAGAACATGGTACTCCAAAAGATGGGGTCATGTGCAAAAATGATGGAGAAGTATGTCCCACAACCACATACGTTTACGATAATGGAACTTGGGAACTTGTTGAAAAAGATACCGATGAATTTAATGGTGTTGCGGAAGTTTTAACTGATCCAGATGAAAGGTTTATTCTAATGCTTATCCCATTCGATAAAGTAACTTTTGATGCGGATGATAAAATTACCAATGTTGTATTACCGGGTGAATGAAACATTCTGAATCTGTTTATGTCCCTGAGAATACGGAACTTCTAGGAGGTTGCGCTTTGGGGCGGCCATTAACTTTTACATCACCTTGTGCAAATACTTTAGCCTGTCTACGTTGTGTGAATAAAGTGGAACAGCAAGGACATAAGTATCACGGTGGTGGTGATTTTGAATGGGAAAGGTGGCATGGGGGCAATCCTTGAAGGGTTAAAGAAGAAGGGAAAAGAATTTGCTTCAAAGAATTTTAGCTCAGAGGATGAGATAAAAAGCAGATTAGCAATCTGCAACGAATGCCCTGCTTTTATTAAAGCAACTTCAACGTGTAAAAAGTGTGGATGTTTTATGATTTTAAAAGCAAAAATTAAGCAAGTTACTTGCCCAATAGGAAAGTGGTAATTATTATGTCTGTTTCACAATTACAAACAAAAGGATACAGCGGCCAAGAAATGCGAAGGGATGCAGTTATCAAAACTAAAGATGGCGGAAAGTCTGGAGGATTATGCGGTGGTTTGGAGTGTGGTGGTGAATGTTGGGGAGGTTGCGGTCTGTGTGCGGGTGGCACTGTGTGGGATTTAATTAGGGAATCACAAATTTCGGAAATTTCAGAAAGGGATTAACATGGCTAAACAATTACAAATACGGCGTGGTACTACTGTGGAACACGCTTCTTTTACAGGATTAGATGGGGAACTTTCTGTCGACACCGATCTAGGCGAATTGCGTTTACACGATGGTTCTACTGCTAGTGGAAATTTAATAGGAGGTGGTGGATTAAACGTAGGGCAACAGCTTTCTACAAAATGTATTCATAAGTATGAGAATGGTATTCAAGATCACGAAAACAAGCAATGGCAAGTAATTTCGGAAACTCAAACAATTAATCAAGTAAGTGGGAACACTTATACTATTGAATATACAGGATTTTATACCATAGAAAATGAAACAGGAACCCCCGCAGAATATATTGCTAATATATGGTTAGGTAAAAGTACAAGTTATGTTGGCTCTGCTAGTGTGTCTACACCAGCTATTTGGTTGACAGGGGCCGTTTTTGGAACAAGAGATGCAGACTCCGCAACTGGTTCTACAGGTTTTTGGGCTGGAAGAGTAAATCTTATGGCATCATGGGTAGCAGGAAGTAGCGCAAACACATATATAGGTATATGGGCTTTACCGGGAAATGCCACAGGAGGAGGAACAGCAGATGTGAAATTAGTTCGGCAAATGGCGACACCCGCAGGGAACGAATTTGGGGGCCCTTTTACTTATCAACAGTCTACTGAAGAGTACCGCATTACTGAATATAAGGGTAATTGTATTACAACAGATACACCATAATTATTAATGAATGAAGAGAGTAAACCATTCACTATTTGGTGGAGCAGGGAGTCCGCTTGAAAATAGGAAACTTCTCAACTTTTGGGCAAGATTCACAATTTCAATTGCCAACGCATTTACGTTCTTGGTTTTACTCTATTTATTGTTCTATTCGGATGTTAAGGAAACGAGCCGTGACCTCATTAATATCCTCATGGGAGCATACGTTGCAGTTCTTGCAAAGTCTACTGACTATTGGTTTCGTGAGAAGAAAGATCATGAACATGAAGAAGAGATGGAATCAAGTAAGGCAAAATATAAATTAAAAAAAGGTAAGAATTAGGATGACTAATTTATTAAAGAAATTTAAAGACTTTTTCAAACCGGATAAGGCTGATTTTGAGAGAGTTAAGCGATGGGAGGAAGAGATGAAAGATCCAGATAAACCAAAGAAAAGTTTAACTATTGAAGACTTTGAACGTGCTAAACGTAAGAAAAATAAAACTCTAAGCTCTAACTTCTAATGGCTAATGGAAATGGTAATAACGCCATGCAAGCAATGGCGGAGCATACTCTTGTCAAAACCTTCACGCCACTTGTTGTTGCTGGATTGATGGGAATTGTTGGCTGGTTATTTGCGACAAATAGCTCGTGATAACAAAATACACATTAATCATCTTCACATGGCAGAAGAAAACTTTGAAGGACAAATGAAGGATGTAGAATCAACTCTCACGGATTTAAGGATTAGTGTAGGTAGGAGAGATCCACGAGATAGATTTAAGAATCCTTAAACTTATGACTAAAGAACAGCAGGATCATTTAGATCGGTTAAGGAAATTACACGAACAATATAGGAAAAGGAGATAGTATGCCAAAACGATATGGAAGTAGAGGAACTATTATAACAACTGATCGTAATACCCATACGTCGCAGACAGGATCAGGTTCTA
>Ga0206683_10000857_pt1 | contig 21336 bp, 12 predicted proteins | sample M280m12015metaG_FD_155483 | JGI IMG/M metagenome (GOLD analysis project Ga0206683, IMG submission 155483) | Ammonia-oxidizing marine archaeal communities from Monterey Bay, California, United States - M2 80m 12015 | ecosystem: Environmental > Aquatic > Marine > Intertidal zone | place: USA...
AGAAAATATTAGAAAATAAATAATAATAAACTTTAGGGAGTTGTTATGAAAAAATTATTAAATATATTCATTACAATTTTTATTACAATATTTGGTGTGAGTTGTGCCACAATTATTTCTGGAACATCACAAGATATCTTTATTGATTCTAATCCTGAAGGTGCAACAATTTATGAAGGTGGTTTAAAAGTTGGAAGAACTCCAGCTTCAATAACCGTAAAAAAGTCAGGATTTAGCGATAAGGAGATATCACTAAGCTTAGAAGGTTATGAAAGACGAACTTTCATTTTGCAAAAATCATTTGATGCAGTTGCAATTCTAAATTTTTTAGGTTTTGGTTGGGTAATTGATTTTGTTACTGGAGCAATATATAAATATAGTAGAACAAGTTATGACCTTGACCTTGATCCAAAAGCTTTCAATATTGAAGAACTTGAAAAAGACCAATTAGGTAGGTTAATTATCCCCAATGAAGAAAAGTCTGTAATTGTTTACTATAAGGATGCTGAAATAAAACTCCTTTTTAATTAATTATATATTTCTAACATGAAACCCCACATTCGTGGGGTTTCATGTTAGTGGGATGATTTGTAGATTTGGATATGATTAGGTGCATCATTCTACCCCTATTATTTGTTGGATTGGCTCTTACACAAGAATCTGGAAGAGCATTTTTAGAGTATAAAAAAATTCAGAAGGATCTCCAGCGGGGATGGAACACATGGAACACTCGGTCTGTGTTACAACAAGTGTTACTTCCACAAGGATTCGCCATCAATATCGCTTTCAAACAGCACTATTATTTGGAAGAACAGTATTTACGGGAAGCTCTCATTGGGAGAAAAGGAAAGGATGTTGAACTGATTCGTCCTGGACCACACACATATGATGGTAGTTATACTCAATTAGATATCAAATGGGAAGAATTAGACGTCCGGGTGCGTTCAGCCCATATTGATGACGATGTAGTTATTTTAATTTCCCCAAATTTAATTTCTGATAACAGGGTCAAGATTATTATAGAATCAGGAATGCTTTGGAACCGCAAAGGTACATTACATAGAAATAAAGATCATTTGTTAGCCAGAACTCCAGGTAGACTGACTGTGGTCTACACCACATCTAAAATTATAAATAACGATCCCTATCTAGATATTAATACACCATACATGGCAGTTTGGTTGGATGGTGAGGTCGGGATTTCAACTGGTAAATTTCGTTCCTTGGACGAGATTAAGGATGCCATTGATTTTCAGAAGAGAAAACTCCAAACTGAAGCTGAAAAATATGGATTGTTAGCTGAAACTTTTATTGCTATACAAGCCGGGATTGCCTGGAACTTAATCTATGAACCAAAACATGATCGAGTTGTGTCTACAGTTGGGCGTTTATGGAACGAAGAATATGGGGGGTTTTGTTTATTTGGATGGGATAATTTTTTTCTGGCCTATATAACTGGACTCTCCAGTCGTGAACTTGCTTATGCCAATGTGATTGAACATATTCATGGTAAAACAGAAAGCGGGTTCATCCCCAATGATAATCGTGGGAATGGCAGTAAATCTTTTGATCGTTCTCAACCACCAGTCGGGGGAATCATGGTAAAGGAAATATATAAGAAATTTTCTGAAAAATGGTTTTTGGAAGCTACATTTGATGATTTATTAGGTTGGAATCGCTGGTGGTTAAGCGATAGGATTAATAAGGGGTTGTTAAGTTATGGTTCTTCACCAGCAGCTAATCCATTTAATGAACCAGTTTTTGGGACCAGAGTTGCAGCGGGCTATGAATCAGGAATGGATGATTCTCCAATGTATAAGGGTGTCCCATTTAATAAAGACAAGAAAACATTAGAATTGCAGGATGTTGGACTTAATAGTTTATACATTGCTGATTGCTATGCATTAGCTGAAATGGCTGGGGTTATTGGTCGTATGAAAGAACAAACCGAATTAATCAAAAGAGCAGAACAATTTTCTTATAAAATGCAAAAGATTTGGGATCCTGATTTTGGAGCATTCCTTAATTATCGTACAGATGTAGATACGCTTTCTTCACGTATTTCACCTACAATGTTCTATCCATTGCTTGCGGATCTGGGATATAAAGATCAAACGGATCGTATAGTTGAGTATTTCTATGATACCAATAAATTTTATGGAGAATGGATGTTGCCATCCACCACCCGTGATGACCCACTATTTCTAAATCAAAAATATTGGAGAGGGGCTATTTGGCCACCACTTAATTTTCTGACGTACTTAAGTCTACGTAAAGCCGGATATTATGGAGCAGCGAGCGAACTGGCAGACAAATCACTTCAACTCATCATGACCGAGTGGAATAACAAGGGTTATGTAAGTGAAAATTATTCATCTATCACTGGAACAGGAGATGATGAGCGGCTTTCATCAGATAGATTTCATTCATGGGGTGCATTATTTGGGATAATGTCGTTTATTGAAAAAGGATATCTACCAAAGACTGAATCGCAATTGGAGTAAATGCATTGAATAAACTAAAATTATTCTTAAAAAGAGTCTCAATAATGTTTAGTCTGAATATGGAATTCGTTTAGCCAGAAGAGGATAAAATGAATGAAATAATTATAGAAGTCGTACCAAGCCTTACTTAATACACCTTAAACATGAAAGATTCTAGACAACTCTGGCGTCCTAAAAGAACGACTGTAATCTGGAAAGAAATATAATGAAATGCCAATAAAGACAACTAGATTTGTTGGGAGAGTTTATGAGTCAGAAATTGGATTCGATTATTAGGCATCTGCCCGCTGAGTTTGCTTCTTTGGTTGGACGATTTTGGCTGGTGACGTTTATACAATTTAGCTGGGCAACTGATATTGAATTATTTTTCTATCCAGTTGTTGGCTCGGAAAATGAGATTCATAAAAGTCTTAATACCGTTAATATTGAGACTGGCATCTATGAGCTGAATGACGGAGTTCCGGCCCTTGCTCCCGGCCACAACCGGATAAGGCTGAACTTCTCTCCCAATTTTACCTTCGATTTGCAGATAGAACCCTATTCACTACTGGCTGATAATTTCCGGTTTCGACTTGCCACGGATCAGGGTGTGATTGATGGTCCGGAGATGTTGGCCAGAACTTACCGGGGCAGATCTACCGATGATCCGGAAAGTCAAGTACGATTGACTATTGGACCAAATTATTTCTCTGGCTTTATCAAAACGGGGTCTAACGAACAATTTTTTATCGAATCGGTCGCGTCTGCGAATGAGACTGCGGAGTCGGAAACCAGAGTCAGAATATTCAACATAAGCTCGCTGAATAAATCCGGGATTCAGTTGGTAAATGATATCGGTCTGGCTGAAAATTGGTACATCAATTTTCCGGGAATCGAACTATCATCCGGTGCCACATTTTCCGCAGATATTATCTACGAAGCCGAAATAGCGCTGGTAGCTGATTATTATGCTTTTACCAAAACTAATTCAACAGACCAACTTGCCTACGAATTACTGAATATCTTGAATATAACCGACTCCTATTATAATCAATTGAATATCACTTACCGGTTGGTGGAGCTATTTATCTTTACCTATCTGCAAGCAGAGCCGTGGCCAGACAGCAATGATGCGGGAGAATTATTGGATACCTTTGACAATTGGGTCGGAAATGGTGGCCTGTTGAACTGGCACGATCTGGCAACCTTCTGGTCCGGGCGTTCAATTGGCTATTCGTATGGCTGGTTGAACTCGATCGGCACCTTTCGCCGTCATCATTTGGTTGAATTCTGGAACATGGGATATACCCGCTGGCTAGGAAATTTCCAGGCTCATGAAGCGGGCCATAACTGGGGTGCCACTCACGTGGAAAATGATTCACGGTGGATAATGAGTTCCAATATCTACGACGGTGTTATCAACTGGCATTCTGCCACGGTGGCGGCTTTTCCCGGATTTATCAATACTGCGCTCGATTATCTGGATCCGGCTGATTCGGTTTCCGCACCTGCTTTCCTGTTCTATCAACCGCAGATTATTAATGATGACAATCAGGATGGGGACGTTGACCCGGGAGAGAATTTTGAATTACAACTGCCGGTAATCAATATCGGCGACGATACTAGTAATAGCGTGGTGGTGTATTTGAATCTAACTGGAGCAAATAACCTATTTCTCAATGTGCACGAAGCCAATGATACAGTTGGACTACTTGATCCGATGGTTACCACCTATGCAAATCATAATCTTTCCGTTGCGTCCGATATTCCAATGTCATCACAGATCGGGCTTGAATATTTAATCTCCGATGGTACTGTATCCGCAACTGCTTCTTATCAATTGGAAATCGGACAAATTCCTGAATACGGATACCTGGTAGCCGATGTGATTGACAATGGGAATTCCAATGGAAAATTTGATGCCGGTGAAAATATTTTGCTACTAATCGATATTAAAAACGAAGGGACGGTAAACGGTCAAAATATCAATGTGTTAATTCAGCCTCAGGGTGACAACGCAATCTATATTCAGAATATTGACTCCCCGCAGATTATCGGAAGTCTGGAAGCCGATGCCAGCACGCAGCAGGAGATTACGTTTGATATTTCCGAAGATTTTCCTGCCAATGAAGAAGTGGAATTGATGATTACTATTAGTGACAGTTTCTCGGTCAACCAACGCTTACGCAGCTTTGTGGTGGGGTTACCATCCCAGCATCATTTCTGGGAAGATTTTGAGTATTTCGGATATGATCCACTAGGTGCGGGCTGGACACAAATTTTAACAAACGGTCTTCCAGTCATCAGCACCTGGGACAGCGTGGGAGTCCACGATGAAGATAACGGCAACTGGATTTCCGGACCCTATGCCGGCCAACGTGCGCTGTTCAGTGCCGAAAACTGGACTGGTTCTGGACCAGGTGAGGTAAGAATAATTACACCATTGGTTGATTTGCGCGATGCCAGTGCGCCGAAACTGCATTTTAAAGAAATCCGCGGCTGGGATAATTACTGGCCGTATCCCAAACCGGAGCATCAAATTAAAATTGAGAGTTCCACGTCACCAACTGGCCTCTGGTCAACAATTGCCAATATCAGTTTCAATGAAGATGATTTTATGAACTGGCAAACGGTAGACGACATTGATTTATCAGCTCATGTGGGTGAACGGATTTACCTGTCCTTTTTTACGGACACTCACCATTATTACTGGCGCATCGATAACGTAGCTGTGACCGATAACATCGATGAAGATTTGACGCCTCAGTCTTTCCGGTTAAGTCAGAATTATCCAAACCCATTCAATTCGGGTACTACAATCGAGTACAGACTGACACAACCGGCGGAGGTGAGCTTGGCTATTTACGATCTGACCGGAAAACTGATTAATACCTTGGTAGATTATGATCAACCAGCTGATCATTTCACGGTTCATTGGAATGGTATCGGTCAAAGCGGCACATCGGTAAGCGCGGGTGTATATTTCTGCCGCCTGCAAACAGCGGATCATAAGCGGACGATAAAAATGCTACTGCTAAAATAATTACAATTATACAAAATCAACCCCTGTCCAGTACCGGGGTTTTTTGTATATAGACATTTAGTAATAGTAGGCGTTTACTTCATTGATATTAATTATAATATTATATTGGCTATTAGCCTAAGGGTTTACTAATTTTACGAGCAATTAGAAAGTGTTTGTAAAAAATGAACAAGCATAATTAATTAATTTTTTAAATATCTAGGAGAAAAATTATGGAAAATAATTATTTTAGAGGTTTATCTATAATCTCATTATCTGTTCTAGTAATGTTTTCTTGTGAGGACGAAACGGATGATCCAGTTGACACTGTAGTTCCCGCTCCGGTTATCACTTCAATTAGTCCTGCTGAAGGGTATCCTGGAGAGGAAGTAACAATTACTGGCGAAAACTTTAACGCGACCACTTCATCGAATTTGATTGAGATTGATACTAATGATGTATCACTTGCTTCGGTTACACCTTCTGCAGGTACCACAACATCACTAACATTCACTCGTCCAAATGTTAGCGGCGTAGGTGTAACAATCAATGCCACTTTAAAGGTTAGGAATGTTGAAGATGTTGAAGAAAAAGTAAGTGAAAGTATTGCAATCAGTTTATTACCTGTTTTTGATATAATCACGGTTGCAGGCCTTGACTCTGTAGGGTCTGAGGATGGCAATCAACTCTACGGCCCCAAAACAAAGGGTGGCCTTGCTTTCGATGCAGATGGAAACCTGTATGCACGCGGGCAAGATCCGGGAGAAGTATATAAGATTACTCCTGATGGGACTGAAAGCTATTTCGGTCAAACTCATTGGGGTGAAGGTGAAATGCATTTTGGTCCTGACGGGTATCTATACGCTGCAGTCGTTTGGGGTGACTATGGTATCGTTAAAATCTCTCCTTCAGGCGGTGATTATGAAAACTTTATGCCGGCAGATACTGACGTTAATAACCCATTTGATTTTCAATGGGACAGTGATGGGGATCTATATATCGGAACAGCTGATGGAACTATTTACCATCGATCAGCTACTGCAGATGCTGCCACATTAATAAAACGCTCTGGATCATGGGGATCTCCTTTCCGTCTTTTTAATGACGATCTTTATTGGTATACTAAGAATGATTCTGGTAGTAATGGTCTTTTTAAAGCACCAGTTCCTGCAGAAGGCGATACTATAACAGCTAGTTCGATCACTCAGATACTTGCTAGTGAAGACTATAACCCATCAGGTTTAGCTATCGATGGTATGGGTAATGTTTATATGATGGTTGGCTGGGGAAACTCAACATTAGTTCGAGTAACTCCTGCAGGCGCTGTCGAAGAGGTATGGGAGCTTCCAACCGAAAATCCCAATAAGGCTGTATGGCATGAAGACAAGCTCTATGTTACAGCAGGAAACCAAGACAATAAAGTATATGTCATTTATTTGGGACCAGATTATGGTACTGGGGCTGTACCTCAAAATACGTGGTAAAAGCCTTTAATTAAAAAATGCCCCTTTATGTATTTATAAGGGGCATTTTTTTTAACTGTTTTACAAGTTAGTAACCAATTTGTAATCCTCTAAAAAAAGAAAAAAGCATGTCAGTTTGTACCATAAAATTCCGTAAAAAAATAAATACAATTACAAATTCTTGGATAAGATACATACTGATTGGAATTTGTCTACAAAATTTCATCTGGGCCGGAGTATCCGGAAAAATATATGGTAGGGTTACTGATAGGGATAATGGCGATCCTTTGCCCGGCGTAAATGTGGTTGTTGTTGGTACATCTCAAGGATCGGCAACTGATTTGGAAGGTGAGTATTATATCTTAAATCTACGTCCTGGAACCTATTCTGTATCTGTTTCTATGATAGGGTATCAGACTACTATAAGCAGAGATGTCAGGATCCTCTCTGATCATACAGTTACCCTTAATTTTGAATTATCAACAAAGGTACTTGAAGCATCCGAAATTGTGGTTACTGCTGACAGGGAAGTTATCATTATGGATCGCTCTGCAAGCGAAGTTAACATCTTCTCTGAAGATATTAATAGTGTTCCAAAAGTTCGCGATATACGGGATTACATAAACCTGGAAGCAGGTATTGAAAATGACCTCATTCGTGGTGGCGGCTTGGATCAAACCGCTTTGATGATTGATGGGATGTCTTTTATTGATAATAGATCTAATGAACCGGTCATGATGGTAAACCTGAGTTCAGTTGATCAAATAAGTATTATTAAGGGCGGGTTCAATGCGGAATATGGTAATATTCGCTCCGGGCTGATCAATATTATTACTAAAGAAGGCTCACCGTCTAAGTATAGTGGTTCAATTGATATACAGTATGATTCTCCCCAACTTAAACATGATGGATACTCACTTTTTGATCCGATGAATTATTATCTTAGGCCATTTTTGGAACCAGGGGTGATGTGGAGTGGTACACAGCAAGGTAGTTGGAGTACTGATATGCAAGAAAGCTATCCCGAGTTCATTGGCTGGAATTCTGTATCTGCTAATTTGCTATCAGACAATGACCCATCAAACGATATGACACCGCAACAAGCGCGTGACCTTTTCTTGTGGTACCATCGTGTTAAGGGCAGTAGCGAGTTAGGACAAAAAGAAGGCCAATACGGTCACAAACCGGATTACAATATAGATATCGGATTTGGTGGTCCGGTTCCTTTAATTGGAAAAGCATTGGGAAACATGACCTTTTATATCTCGCATCATAATAAAAATGACATGTTTGCTTTACCAGCAGTCCGGGATTTTCACCACGAATCAAATACACATCTTAAATTGACGATGCAGCCCACAAACAAGATAAGAGTTAAAGTTGAGGGTCTCTATGGTGAGATTAGCACCCTTTCTGCTAGTCCAGAAGGTTCCGGCAATAACTGGTACCTCAATAGCGGTTCTGATATTTTTTGGAGTTATCTGGCCACTTCTGATTCATATGCAGATGGGGGTGGATCTGCACTTTATTGGCCCAGCGCTCTTAACCCTTTTAACATTTATCGTTCAATGGTAGGCTTTACCTTTGATCATATCCTGAGTCCCAGCACATACTACAATATTCGAATTTCTAATGTTAATCTGAAGAATGCCTGCTATGGCCCAGACTTCATCCGTGACAAAACAGTGATTCGTTCCTTTGGAAATGTAACTGTGGATGAGGTGCCATTGGGATTCTCGGTCGCTAGCAATTATACCCCATCTGGAGACGGGATGGTTTTTGCTTCTTTAGGCGGTGTAACGCGAGATGAGTCCGAAGTGAATACGTTGAATGTGAAATTTGATTTAATAAGTCAAATCAATAAAAAACACCAAGTAAAGACAGGCTTTGAATTAAACTACGATGATTTGAACACCTCTTATCAGAGTCAGTTTGACTACGCTCCCAAAAACAACTACGTAAATAAATATCGGGCTTATCCCATTAGAATGGGGGCCTACATTCAGGATAAAATCGAGATCAAAGGTCTTATAGCTAATCTTGGATTACGCTTGGATAGTAACTCTCCTAATCAGGATTGGTATACGGTAGATCTATACTCAAAATATCTTTCTCCCGCCTTTAAGGATGAGTTTACCCAATTAGCACCAACAGAACCAGCAAAGGGGCATTTGAAAATAAGTCCAAGACTGGGTGTTTCTCATCCCATTACCGATGCAGCAAAATTATACTTCAACTATGGTCATTTTTATTCCATGCCTTCATCGATTGACATGTATCAAATAGGTTATGGAACTGCATATCAAGGCATAGATTTTCTTGGAAATCCTTCAGCAGAAATACCTAAAACAATAGCCTATGAATTGGGTGTTGAATATGATGTATCCAATATGATTCTGGTGCATGCATCAGGTTATTATAAAGATGTTTCTGATCAGATCGCTTACGTTGGGTATACCAGTATTGACGGAAGCGTAAACTATACTACAACTGAAAATAGCAATTATGAAGATATTCGTGGATTAGAGATCAGAGTTCAGAAGAGATATGGACGCTGGTTCACTGGTTGGATAAACTACAATTACATCGTACAAACTTGGGGATATATTGGCCGAGATCATTACTACGAGAATCCTCGAGACCAAATGCGCTATGGATACCAGAATCCGAAACAGGAAAAACCATTGGCAAGACCTTTCTTAAGGGCCAATCTGGTGTTACATACACCGAAGGCTTGGGGACCGAAATTACTAGGCACTCATCCATTAGACCAATGGCAAATAAATATCCTCCTTGGTTGGAAAGCTGGAGACTATATAACCTGGGATCCGTTGGATACCTATGAACTTCAAGATAATCTACAGTGGAAAAGTCAATACTCTGCCGATCTGCGTATGGGAAAAAATATTTCAACAAATAAACTTGATTTAATGGTTTTTGTTGATATTAATAATGTTTTTGATCTGCAATATATTGCCATGCAAGGATTTGATGGTGGTGACGATTGGCGAAACTACATGGAATCTTTACAACTACCCATGTATGAAGAAGAACAATATTCCGCTGCAGGTTATACCGGTGGGAATGATGGGGTTGGAGATATCAATAGTGATGATAAACCCCATATTAACATGCCCAATAGAGGCTTTCTTACATATTTGAATCCCAGAAGTATAACTCTTGGTTTTAGAATCAATTTTTAAGTGATCCAAATTTTTTATAATGAATAATACAAAAAAACTTACTTCTACAGTCTATATTATTTTATTTCTAACAGGTATTCAGATGCTATATGCTGGTACCTTCAAGTGGATACGGATCGGCAATGTGGAGATGAAGGTAGTCGATAATACCGATCAAGATCAATTGGCTGGTTCACGAGCAGTTTATTACTACTATGATAACTATAGGTATTACCATCTGTACAACGCTGGTTGGCATTTGGGTACTGTAGATTGGGTTGATGAAACAGGTACAAACTGGCCAGTGAAAGTTGTGGGTACAGCGACAGCTGGTGCCAATGAAAATATAACAATGCCAATTGCCGATGATGGAGGCAACACCTTAAAACAATATATGCGACATCAGCCTCCTACGGTTACAGTGAATGGTGAAATATTAAATGATCCTTTTCCTTTAACTGGTGATGAAGTCAATCCAGAGAAAATTCCGGGAACCGCCGATTTGATGATGGAATCTACTGTTAATACAATAATGGGAGTCACATTAAAACAAAAGGTTCTTGCTTGGAGTAGTGCTGATTACGACGATTTTATTATCTATGACTGGACATTTATTAATAATGGCAACACAGATGATGACCCGGATATAGAATTAGAAGGACAGAATCTGGAAGATGTCTATTTTATGCGCATGAATAACTTTTATTCACCTGGTAGAGGTTCACCTTGGTACAGTACTTATGGTGAACAAATTGGAGATTCGCTGCGCATAATGTATGGCTATCCAGCTCGAGGGCCAAATTCTGATTATGATGATTTTGGTGATCCTGATAAAAGTAAAGATTTTATTAATCGACCATTTTATGTTGGCGAAGCATTTTTGCACGCTGATAAATCCGCATCAGATAAATCTGATGATATTACCCAACCTCGAATGACAGGTGCTCAAACTGTTGAAATATTTTGGCTAAAATTTGAGGCGTCCAGCCACACTCCCAGTGAGTTAGCAAATTTGTATGAGGTTCTACAGTATGGATTTGGAGGTCCACTCTTTAATCTGGAATATCAAACCGAAAATATTTATGAGAACACATATCATTCCCTTAGGATGGATGAGCAGGGTTATAAATATCCCAAAGAATTTCCCTGGTGGAATTGGCGTGCAATAGCACATACTTCCTCAGGTCCTTATGATCTGGCTTTCGGAGACAGTATTCGGTTTGTTTATGCTTTTGTAATGGGATCTATCTCACCGGAAAAAGGTCGGGAAATTGGACGGGCATGGAACAACGGAACAGCCACCTGGGACAGTGAAAATAATCTACCGCCTCCTTTTATAGATCATCCTGATTTATACGATAATGATAACGACTATGCGAAAGATTGTTGGGTAGCAACAGGAAAAGATTCTCTTTTTAAGAACGCATGGGCTGCCCAATATGCTGTTCAAAACAATTATGAACTCCCAGTCCCCCCTAGAGCTCCCTCTATTGATGTTCAGGGTTTGCCGGACTACATCCAAATCAATTGGGGAGATGAATCAGAAGAAGCTTCAGATTTCGCGGGTTACAGAGTTTATCGGAGCACGGGGAGTCCAGATTCCTCATTTACAAGAATTTTTGAATGCGGTGGAAATTCTGGTGTCATTCTCACCCACAGCTTTAATGATACAACTGCACAGCGAAGCGTTGCTTATTTTTATTATGTGACTGCCTTTGATGATGGTTTATCAAATACACCCAGTCCTAACGGTGTAGTGCGTAGTCTTGAAAGTGGTTGGAATTTGAATCGGACGCGTGCTGCAGCATACCGATCTCGTCCTGCTGGTACTCTGGAAACAATTCGAGTTGTTCCAAACCCATTAAATGTGAATGCAAATAACTTTCCTGGAGAACCTAATAAAATCGTATTTATGGATATACCCGGTTACTGCACAATTAACATATACACCGAAAGTGGAGATCTGGTGAAATCTATCGAACACAACTCTGGCTCTGGTGATGAAGTATGGGGTGGGAATATCCTCGATTTGCAGACTGTATCAGATAGTGGTCAGTTACTCGTGAGTGGAATCTATCTTGCACATATTACTGATAATGAAACTGGTGATATGTCCATAACTAAATTTGTCATTATTAGATAAGGAAAATTATGGTTGCTCTTTTTCATACAGGTAAGTTTGTGACTATGAAGATTAGAATAATTATTTTCGTGGCACTTTTAATAGGTTCGACCATGACGAAAGTGAACGCCGAAATAAATAAAGTGGCCCAATCAGGATATCAGTTTTTAAAAATTGATGCCGACGCCCGTGCGGCTGCTATGGGGGGTGCATTCACTCTTGTTGGTACAGGTGCAAGCTCCATGTTTTATAATCCGGCAGGAATGACTGAACAGCATGTTAACATTGACTTTTTCAGTACGCAAACAAACTGGCTTGCTGATATTAGTTATTATACACTAGGCGTTACAAAGAAACTGGGTAATTTTGGTGTAATTGGATTCAGCATGCAAACTTCTGATTATGGTAGCATAATTGGTACGCGAGTTGCTGATAATACTGCTGGTTTTATTGAAACAGGCAACGTTGAAGTGGAAGCTTTAGCAATGGGAATTTCTTTTGCTAAGAGTTTGACTGATCGGTTTTCCGTTGGTGGACAAGTAAAATTTGTGAGTCAAAGTCTAGGAAATACTTTGATGCCTGATGGAGCAGAAAAGTCAAATAAAACCGATGGACTGGCATATGATTTTGGTACTATTTATTACCCTGGTATAAAAAGTTTCCGTTTTGGAATGGGAGTAAGAAATTTTTCAAAGAATTTTAAATATGAAGATGATTCTTTCCCTCTGCCGCTCACTTTTACTATGGGAGTTGCATTGGATGTCATGGACTTTGTTGGGAGTTTTGGAGAAAATCATAATCTTCTCGTTGAAGTGGATGCGGTACACCCTATAGACTATACAGAACGGGTAAATATGGGCATTGAATATGGATTCAAGAAAATATTTTTCTTACGAGGTGGATATAAATTTAACCATGATACAGAAGGTCTATCCTTAGGTGTAGGATTTTCAATACAGCTAATTGGACTTATGACCAAATTTAGCTATTCCCTCAATGACGCTGGAGCTTTTTCTCCTGTGAACAGAATTTCAGTGGGTATTTCATTATAATAAAAATCACACTGAAACGAATAAAAACATGACAGCTAGACTAAATAAGTGTAGCAAATAAATATAATTTTTTATATTAAATTTGATGAAAATTTATTCAAATAATTTATTTATAATGATGTACTATTTTTTATTGATTAGTGCAAGTGTGTTAAATGCGGACAGTGTGGTTTTCACCAAGGCTGATTGGGCAGATTGGACACTACAGGAAAATCAGGACCGTATCACTGATAATGTCTGGATTACCCGCAAAGATAACCAAAGTCTTTTCAATATTGCCCAGGAAGATGGCTATTCTGGTAACTCTGGTTCTTCACCCGTAGGCACACTTTGGGCCTATACAATAACCACTGCTGCTGACTTAGCCAGCTATACCAGTTTTGTAACCATGCATGGAGGTTCACCTCAATCCCTCATAGGGGATACGTTATCGCTCTATCTTCCTCAGGACAGTCTATATTTTGATGTGACATTTTTGTCCTATAGTGGTAGCAATAGCGGCGGCGGTTTTTCCTACAGACGTACAGCCGTAACTACTTCGGTGGATATAATCACAGATGATGGATCTGTACTGCCTGATGAATATGCCCTCCACCAGAATTATCCTAACCCATTCAACCCTGTCACAACGCTACGCTACAATCTACCTGAAAATAGTCTTGTTAATGTCACTATCTACGATATGCTTGGCAGGCAAGTAAAAACCCTCATCAACCAAACACAAGACGCTGGCTACAGATCAGTTATTTGGGATGCTACGAATGATCACGGAAAACCATTGAGTGCTGGTATATATCTGTATCAGATAGAAGCTGGGGAATATATTAGCACTAAAAAAATGGTATTATTAAAATAAACATCAAGCCCCACACTCATGGGGTTTTTTGTTTCTAGACATTTAGGACTACTACTTTATAATAAGGGGGGCACACATTGTTATGCTATTTTTTGTAGATTTAGGATGGATGGTTGTAATTTTACTTATGGGTATTTGACTATCTTTTAAGTATCTATATCAATCGAAAAACAATAATAGACTGGTAATAAGTATGATTCACGATAAAACCTCCAGTAAATGGAAAACTTGGCTGTCCTACCAGAAAAGAAACAAAGCTTATGATAAGATTCGCCCTCTGGTGTTATACCGGATTTTAGCCCGTTATTTTTCACAATACATAAATCGCATTGTCAACCCAGCATCGGTGGTTCTGGATGCAGGTTGTGGTACAGGAAATAGTACATATTTTCTTGACTGCATGATACTTGACTGTAAATTAATTGGATGTGACATTTCAAAAAATATGCTTGAAGTGGCAAGTACCAAATCCTTTCGGAATAAGGTGGAGTTTATAAATGCAGACCTTGATTATCTACAGTTCAATCATAAGTTTGATGTTATTCAATTCTTTATGGTAATGCACCATTTCCCAAACTTAGACGCATTGCTCGATAAAGTTCATCAATTACTCAAACAAAACGGATTTTTGATCATTCTTGGTTCCCACCCTACCAATCCTTTAGCAAGTTTCATTGATATGATATACACCAATTGGTTTGGACAAGGTATCTATTACAGACGTACAAGGAAAAAAATGATAGAAATACTAAAGCGAAATAATTTTTCATTAGATGTGATAAAGAAACATCCCATTCTTAGAAATTATACGATGATGCTATTAAAAAGTGCTGATTAAATTAATTTTATTATCAACTCATACATCAAGCCTCGCCAAGTAGCGGGGTTTTTTGTTTCTAGACATTTAGGACTACTACTTTGTAATATTGCTATTATTTATAAATTCAAAAACAATAAGGAATGAAAAATGGGAAAAAGTCGAGATTCTAAAAAATCAATTAAAAAAGCACCTGCTAAAACTGCAAAAGAAAAAAAAGCAGAAAAGAGACTTAAAAAAGCTAATCGATAATTATGCACAAGGAATGATATGGGTGCTTATGGTGGTCCGAATGGAGGATGGTAAAATCAAGGTGGATTGGTTGAAATAAATGTCTGATTTTAATGCAAAAGATTATTTTTCCAAAAAAGCAGAATCATATAAAGATACAAAAAAGAGTAAAAAATGGTTTGCTAAAAACTATGAATGTTAGTTAGTATTTTACTGTTGATAAAGAAAGATTTTTGCGGGCGTCGTATAATGGCTATTACCCGAGCTTCCCAAGCTTATAGCTTTATTCTCTAAAACTACATTTTCTATCGAGAGAGACGTTGTCAAACGTTATCAAATATACCCTTAAATAACCGCCAAGGGCACACAACCAAGGGCACACACTTTTCATGATATTTTTTTTCGTGAATTAAATGTTTAATTCTTATATTAAATCTGACTGAAAACGCTTCATTAAGTATATCGCACCAAAGAATTAACCTTGCCTCGGTTATTATGATGATGAAGAACATACTAGCTTTTTTTATTTTATACAGTTTGATCATTGGTCAAAATCAACCGATTACCGTTGCCGTATTGGATTTTGAAGGACAAGGAATCTCTGTCCAAGAAGTAAAAACCCTTACAGAAAGAATCCGCTCCGAAATTGGAAATACCAATGCCGTCCGCTTAATTGAACGGAAAGCCGTGGATAAGATTATGGCGGAGCAAGGTTTACAGCAAAGTGGTTGTACTTCGGATGAATGTGCATCGGAAGTAGGAAAACTACTTGGGGTGCAATTTATGATTAGTGGTTCCATTGGTCTGGTTGGGGATACCTATACCATTGATACCAAGATGTTTTCTGTTGAGTCTGGAGAAACTGTACGAACCAAAAGTGCTTCCTATGCCGGGGAAGTATCTGGATTAATTACGGAAATGGAAATTCTAGCCTGGGAAATAGTCGGCTTAGATGCCCCAGGTAGATTACGACTTAAGCGTTCCGGTGAAACAGATAAATCCACAGTTGCCGTATTGGATTTTGAAGGACGGGGAATTTCAATACAAGAAGCAAAAACATTAACCGATCGATTTACTTCATCCATGTCTAGCACCAAACGGGTCATTATGGTAGAACGAGGTGTCATGGCAGAAGTGTTGGAAAATCAAGGCTTAGAAATGGGCGAGTGTACCAGCGATGAATGTGCCGCAGAAGTAGGAGCAATGTTAGGGGTACAGTTTATGGTGAGTGGTGCCATTGGAAAACTGGGTGATACATATACAATAGATATAAAAATGTTTTCTGTAGCTACTGGTGCAGCAGAAAATATGCAAAGCACTTCTTACCAGGGTAAGGTAGATGGACTCATTACCGAAATCGAAATTCTTGGCTGGACAATTCTAGGGTTAAATACTCCAAAAAAACTTATTCAAAAAAGACGAATGGGAACCTCTGCATATTTAGCTCAGCAAAAGGAAAAAACAAAAGTAGGTGCCGCCTTGCGTTCTGTTGTTCCTGGTTTGGGACAATTATATAATGGGGACAAAATGCTGGGATATTCTTTTATGGGAGTAGACGTATTATTATGGGCATTAACCATGAGTAGCCAATCCACCTTTAATGATCTCCAAGCGGATCAGGATGCAGTTACTGCGTTATATAACGCAGCCACACAACAAACCGAAATTGATGATTACATTAATCAATTAAAAACAATTGAAACGGACTTACAAAAAGCGAACGATCAGCTGGTCATGTTTTCTGCCGCTGCCATAGGCGTATGGGCTGCCAATATTGTCCATGCCTATATTACGGGACCAAGTCCTGGAAATGCTCTTTCATCCGGACCATTGAAACTGGCATATGATCCTGCAATCCAAAACACATCGATCCAGTGGACCATCGAGTTTTAATGAAACGTTTTTCCTCCATACTAATTGTATTTGTTTTCTTGAGCTGCGGAAATGAAATCACGACTACAGAAGAACTCCGTAACAATCCCTTAGATGCAGAACAAGCCACATACGAAACACCAGCACTGGTATTTTTCCCCAGTGAGTTTACCCCAGCCTTAGGCGGGGCTTTTCAGACAGAAGTATTTGCTATGGGACCAGAGAATTTGCGGGGAGCCAATGTGGTTTTCCAGTATGATCAAAATAAACTATCTATATTAAATGTTACTGCAGGTGGATTATCTGCAGGTTCCAATCCCTTATTTTTTGTGGATACGGATACTCCAGGCATTGTGGAAATTGTTTCCGTATATCTTAATGCCGATTCTACCAGTATCAACCAAAATATCAGTATTGCTCAAATCAGTTTTACAGCAACCAGTACCGGGCAAAGTACGCTTGATTTTCAGTCAGAATGTGAAATGCTGGATCCCGATGGAAACTCCATTGAAATAAAAGGCTTTGGGCAAGGAGTGGTAGATGCACAGTAAGATTCTATTCGCACTTTGTTTTGTTTCTGTGGTGGTGGGGCAGCCAACCTTTACCGAACACACGATAGAGGGAAATTTTAATGGGGCCCGTTCAGTCTATGCGGTAGACATGGATGGGGACGGCGATATGGATGTGATAGCAGCAGCATCTATTGGTGATGACATTGCCTGGTTTGAGAATAATGGTAGTCAAAGTTTTACCGAACGCACCATCGAGGGAAATTTTAATGGGGCCACTTCAGTCTATGCGGTAGATATGGATGGGGACGGTGATATGGATGTGATAGCAGCAGCATCTATTGATGATGACATTGCCTGGTTTGAGAATAATGGTAGTCAAAGTTTTACCGAACGCACGATAGAGGGAGATTTTGATGGGGCCACTTCAGTCTATGCGGTAGATATGGATGGGGACGGTGATATGGATGTGGTAGCATCAGCATCTATTGATGATGACATTGCCTGGTTTGAGAATAATGGTAGTCAAAGTTTTACCGAACGCACCATCGAGGGAAATATTAATGGGGCACAATATGTACAGGCAATAGACGTGGATAGTGATGGTGATATGGATGTGATAGCAGCAGCATATAATGAAATTGCCTGGTTTGAGAATAATGGTAGTCAAAGTTTTACCGAACGCACCATCGAGGGAGATTTTACTGCGGGCATTTCAGTCTATGCGGTAGACATGGATGGGGACGGCGATATGGATGTTGTAGGGGCAGATAGAATTGCTGGTGATATTTACTGGTTTGAGAATAATGGTAGTCAAAGTTTTACCAAACGCCCCATCGAGAGATCTTTTGATAACGTAAAATCAGTCTATGCGGTAGACATGGATGGGGACGGCGATATGGATGTTGTAGGGGCAGCAGAATATGATGATGATATTACCTGGTTTGAGAATAATGGTAGTCAAAGTTTTACCGAACGCACGATAGAGGGAGATTTTGATGGGGCCACTTCAGTCTATGCGGTAGACTTGGATAAAGATGGAGATATGGATATTGTAGCAGCAGCATCTGTTGGTGATGATATTGCCTGGTTCGAAAACACCACTTCTGAAGTGTATGAACCAAATTGGACAGCTAATACAATTATAAACGCATCTGATAATAATCTTCCTAATTTGGTTGGGATTGATGCTATTGATCTTGATAGAGATGGTGATATTGATATATTAAGTAGTGGTGAAGGTCCTGGTAGTGACAATATTAGGTGGCACCAGAATAATGGATCACAAAGTTTTACTTCTATAAATATAGATAACAGTGGTGGCTGGTCTATCTCTAGCACTGATTTAGATGATGATGGTGATATTGATATTCTTTTCGGCGAAATCGAGCCCAATAATGGAACCATCAAATGGTTTCAAAATAATGGTTCACAAAGCTGGACTACTAATTCTATAACTACTCTTGAAGCATACCCAACATCTTTATTTGTAATTGATCTAGATCGTGACGGGGATAAAGATTTTCTTTGCACATCAATGTCCAGTAACGATGAAAGTGTTTATTGGTATGATAATAATGGTTCGGAAAGTTTTACAAGAAGGCTTGTAGCTGCAAATATTCAAGGAGGTAGGAAGGTAAAAGCAGCTGACATGGATAATGATGGCGATATTGATGTGGTAACAGTTTCAGACACTGATGATGATGTTGCCTGGCATGAGAATAACGGTTCACAAAGTTTTACTGAACATATTATTTCATCTGGAGCTTTGGATTATGCTTATGGCGTTGACATTGTTGATTTGGATCAGGATGGTGATATGGATATTCTAACAGGTAGTTATAGTGGTCAGGGGGGCACAGTATGGTATAGGAATAATGGTTCCCAAAGCTTTACACAGGTTACCATATCCGGCACGGGAGTTACTGATATAAAAGGTGACGATATGGATCATGATGGTGATATTGATATAGTAACTGGTGATGGTTCAAATATATACTGGTATGAAAATAATGGATCAGAAAGCTTTACTTCAAATGATGTTGGATCACACAGTGGTGTGAATAGAATAAAAGTTATTGATATAGATCACGATGGCAATCTAGATATAGTAGCAAGTAGTTGGAGTTCAAGTGGATCCGTAAAATGGTTCGAAAGTGTTGCAGCTCCAAAGGTTTTATCGGTTTCGTCCACTACAGCGAACGGCAGTTACAACGCTGATGACGTCATTGGCATTACAGTAACATTTAGTGAAGCGGTAACCGTAAGCGGAACACCCCAACTTACTCTCGAAACCGGATCATCCGATGCGGTAGCGAATTATGCCAGTGGATCCGGTGGAACTACCTTGACTTTTAATTATACCGTTACCAGCAGCCACAACAGCAGCGATTTAGATGTTCAAAGTACTACAGCTCTTGCTTTGAATGGAGGAACGATAAAAAATGCTCTTGGTTTTGATGTAGTTTTAACACTACCCGAACCGGGTAGCACAAATTCCCTATCAGCAAATAAAAATATTGTCATCGATACAACAGTACCCACCATGACGATTACCGCCACGGATGGGAGTAACGCAGTTAGTGATGGTGCCACCACCAACGATGGTACATTAACGGTTACTTTTACTTCCAGTGAGGCTACCACAGATTTTGTAGTAGGGGATATCACGGTGTCCGGTGGTGCCTTGAGTAATTTCTCGGCATCCTCTAGTACCGTATATACGGCTACCTTTACTCCATCAGCCAGTGGTGCAACTACCATTGATGTTGGCGCAAACAACTTTACCGATGCTGTGGGTAACAATAACACAGCCGCCAGCCAGTTTAACTGGACGTATGATGGTACTGCCCCCACCATGACGATTACCGCCACCGATGGGAGTAACGCGGTGAGTGATGGAGCGACTACTAATGATGGTACATTAACCATTACATTTACCAGCAGCGAAGCGACTAGCAACTTTGTAGTAGGGGATATCACGGTGTCAGGTGGTGCCTTGAGTAATTTCTCGGCATCTTCCAGTACAGTATACACAGCTACTTTTTCTCCCTCAGCCAATGGTGCTACCACTATTGATGTAGCCGCAAACAAGTTTACGGATGCTGCAGGTAATAATAACACAGCTGCCAGCCAATTTAATTGGACGTATGATGGCACCGTACCTACTATGACGATTGCCACCACTCTGGCAATCACCCCAGCGGTAACGACGTTAGCAGGCAGTGGTTTACAAGGCTCTACCAATGGCACAGCCACAGAAGCAAGATTTTATTATCCTCCTGGCGTAGCAGTAGACGGTAACGGCAATGTGTATGTTGCAGATACTAATCACCTGATTAGAAAGATCACATCAGCGGGGGTGGTAACAACGTTTGCAGGCAGTGGTTCTTCTGGCTCTACAAATGGCACAGGCACGGCAGCTTCATTTAATAGTCCTATTGGCGTAGCAGTAGATGGCAGCGGCAATGTCTATGTTGGAGATTCAGATAATAATCTGATCAGAAAGATCACATCAGCGGGCGTGGTAACAACGTTCGCAGGAAGCGGTTCACAAGGCTCTACAAATGGCACAGGCACGGCAGCATCATTTAATCTTCCGATGGGCGTAGCAGTAGACGGCAGCGGCAATGTGTATGTTGCAGATGAGCATAATCACCTGATTAGAAAGATCACAGCAGGGGGTGTGGTAACGACCTTAGCAGGCAGCGGCTCTGCCGGTTCTACC
>Ga0206683_10000859_pt1 | contig 21317 bp, 6 predicted proteins | sample M280m12015metaG_FD_155483 | JGI IMG/M metagenome (GOLD analysis project Ga0206683, IMG submission 155483) | Ammonia-oxidizing marine archaeal communities from Monterey Bay, California, United States - M2 80m 12015 | ecosystem: Environmental > Aquatic > Marine > Intertidal zone | place: USA...
AATGGAACGATGAGGTGGAAGAAATAGTTGCAGATAAATTTGCAGAGTATTCTCAGACTCGAGATAAGGAAGGGGAGAAGAGCGCAATCAAAAAACTAGGAGCAAGTATTAAAAAGTTTTTTGAAGGTCTTATGAGCTGGTTCAGGTCTAACAAAAACAATAAAGAATTAGAAAAAATCTTTGGAAATATTTACTCTGGAAAATATGCTCCGGTAAAAACTAAAAAGATCGATATGCTTACTAAAAGTTTAAAGCGTTACAAAAATGGATTATCTCCAGAAAATAAAGTAACTTTAGAAAATCTTTTAAAAAGCAAGAACATAATAATTAAATGTAAATAGTATGGGTTGTAGAGTAGTTAAAGTACTAGCCAAAAATAATAAGATTTCAAAATTGTATCAAGACCTAGCTCTACAGTACGGGGCTGAGGTAGCGTTAGATAGATATCTACATGCTTTGAGTCTTGACTCTGATTCGTTTTCTACTTTAGATGAAAACGGGGAGCCTACAAAAGATGAGCTTACTAATAAAGTTATGTACAAACTACCAGAGATGGAGACTCTAGAGGTGCAAAGAAACACCATGGAATTCTTATCTTCTAATGTACAAGAAGCTTTGGTAGAACTCACTGATAACAGTTCTGATTTCATTGGCGGCTTTGATGTCACTCAGTTCCAAGATCCTGTTTTATTTGATAGAGTTCTAAAAAGAGCTGAAGAAATTGGCAGGTTTAAACTATCCTCTTCTATGGATCTAGATACTGCTGAAGTTTTATCCGGAGCTATAAACAATATGAGGTCTTATATTTCAGATCCAGAATCTAATGTAAAAGGCAAATTGTATTACCAGCTAATGGATGATGGTATAATTATCGATTCAGCAAACTCCACTTCTACTGCTGTGGACTCTGAAGATGCTCAAGTTCTATCTGAAAATACCAACGATGTAAATTCTGTTGACCTTAATAATGATGAGTCTGTTGAAGATCTTTTTGACAAGAGGGCTAGAATATATTCTTTGGACAAGCTAAACACTTCTACTAAAAGTGAAGTTAATAGAAGACACGCTTTAAAGTACATGCTTAAAAATTTAAAAAGTCCTAGAACTTCTAACAGTTTAGGGTTGCCTGCTAGAGCTCCTTTTTCCAGTACTCTGGCTCAGTTATTTTCTTCTTTTGAAAATATAGGAAGACCTGAACTATCCGGAGATATTGATTCAGATATGATGATTACCAAGATGAGAGCTTTAGCCAAAAAAGATGGTAGGTTTAAATCTTTAGTAACTGCACTAGAGGAGGAGTTTAACTCGCCTAAAATATTCAAATCATATCCTAATGTCAAGGAAGCTGTAGGGGCTGCAAGGCCCTTGGCTAATACTATATACACCGTGTTCGGAAAACAGAACTATAACATGTTGGATACGGTTATTATGGAAGACTCCGGGAACATGAAAGTTGTTCTAGCTAACAGCAGGTCTGAGGGAACTAAGGTTCTAAATGATTTCAAAGCTGCAGCAGCTACTAACAAAACTAAAAATGGAAGTGTAATAGGCGTTATAGACAGTATTAATGACAATTTAAAAACTGCACAAGACAGACCAGGAGGTGACATGCTTCCAAACGATTACCAACTTTTAAGTATAAAGCTAGCTAAGATTGGTTTAGATGTAAGTAAATCTGAACTGAAAAAAGTAGCTCAGAAGATGCTAAAAGATAAGAGTAATTTTGGAATGGCTAATGTAAGGTCCGAAGCAGGAGTAATGAGAGTACTTAGTGATAGGGTATTTCGAAATATAGCTTCAGGTAATCTTGAAGCATTTTCTTTCAATAAGAAAGGAGCTAAAGGAGAGTTAAAAACTCTTAAGGGGTTTGTGGATGCATTTTCTAGTAGCAGAGCTGACTTAGGTAATAAGTCTTTCTTATCTTCTGATGGTAAGGTAATACACCCGGTTAATGAATCTTCTGAAGGATTTGCAGTTCTTAATGAATTTTCCCAAGACTTTCAATCCTCTATGGAAAAGTTTGGAGAGGATGAGACGGAGATGTTACTTAGAACCCACCTAGCTAATGTATTTTCTTCTGAAGGGGAGAATGTAGTCCAGTACAATTATAATGTAAACATAGACGAAAGAAATAAAAGAACAGCAACTAAATTTGGAGACAATAGTTATATGAGGTCTTCTGTGGAATCCATGTACAGGTTCTTCAATGCGGATCGTGATGGCAGAACAGATGCTGGTCACTATTTAGCTCCTTCTATATTGAAAGGGGATAGAGGTAAGCTAGGTCTTATAAGTGTTCCTAAAGTTACTGAAAATCAGTATAAGTCTTGGGTACAGAACAAGCTCATAAGCAACGCGTTAAGGATACAAAAAGTAGAGGCATTGGCTAACCAAGGTAAGATAAGCAGAGACTCTTCTATGTATATTAATGGTACTACATTTACCGTATCAAATATAAATGATATAGATTCTGCAAAAGCTGCAATCAACAAAATAAAAGCCCCTGGAACTACTTACGACGAGGTAGTATCTATAGCAAAGTCTCTTCAGGAGGATACCCTAGCGTCATTGGATTCTTACCTTCAAGAAGATATAGATTTTCTAGTTGATAATGGGGTGCTGTATAAAAAAGGAAACTCCTATGCTCTTACTGTAACAGCTAAAGATTTGGCTACTAACATCACAGAAAATCCTAATGCTTTTATATCTAGTTCAGATTTAAAATCTTGGTTAAAAAGTGACTTGGTATATGTCAGAGACCAGTTTACTTTTATTATAGGAGATCCGTACTTATTTAAAAGAGGTAAGAACACAGATAATACTGTAGACGTAAATGCTCGTATTGTAGATTTAAATAAAAGAGCAGGTGTTCCATATACTCCAGGAACTAGAGGGGTCTATTCAGATCCTTTCTCCAATGTGGTAGTTCTTGATCCTAGGGACGAAGCTGTCATAAACAGTGAGCTTGGTAGTTTAATGGGAGCTCTAGTAGAAGGGGGAAAAGATTATGGTAAAATGGATATTGCCGATGGTACAACTTTTGCTAGCATAAGAAGCTATACTAAAGAACTAGTAGCTAGAAGTGAACACACTCCTAAAGATTTGAAGAGATTAGATTATGAACTATCGGACGCCAAATACGATCCTACTTATGATCCTGATATGGGAGAAGTTCTAATTACAAAACATTTGCATTCAGAAAACATGGTACACCCAGAATGGGGAGTTCCTATTACCCTTATGCAAAAAGATTCCAAAGTACACCTTACTAAAGCTTTAGTGCAAGGGAGTCCTATCTTATCAAAGTTGAAACAACTTTTGGATGATCCAAACTCTGGGGTGGATGAGATATCCTTCAATAGTGCTGTTAAGACAGAACTTCCTACAGTTAGGCTGCAGAGTCTACTAGAAGGTGGTCCTGAAGTATCTGAGAGGGTTATAACAAAAGACTTAAGAAGAGGAGTAGTGTCATCCCCTACCCCCGATAAAAACTCTGTAAAGAGTACTCTAGGGTCTCAAGTAAAGCACTTGGCAGGAGCCGGGGTAAATCCAGAAGCTGAGATATATCGAAACGGAGGTAAAGAGACTATTAAGATGAAAGATTTAGATGCAACATTTACTGAGATACAAGGAAGTATAGCAGATAGCGCCTCTGAGTCTATATCAGAAAAATATAAACCAGGTAAAGATTTAGTAAATAAAGTATCAGGTTCTTTAGTAGATAGTGGAAAGCTTAGTAGAGAGTATATTGAGGAAGCTTCAGACCCTTCTTTGGGTGATGTAATAACAGGATCTCACCCATCTATAAGTAGGTCTATAAACTCTGGAATTCTTTCAGATTCTAGATCCAAAGGTTCCGGGTTTAAAGTATCTGGAGGAGACTACGTCCAGAAAACCTCTTGGGGGTTAGAGGCCACTAAAGAAGGAGATAATATAAGAGTAGGTTCTGATTTAAAATTTGCGGAGGTTCAGACTAGGGTAGACGGCAAAACATTAAACAAAAATCAATTATCTGGATTATCTAAGAGCTTAGATGAAGCTATTCAAACTGGGGATGCTAAAAGCTTATCTAATTTGAACTCTAAGTTTAAGGTATCTAAAGCTGAGATAAGGGTAACACCTAAGTACTTTAGGAAAAGTATAGAAGACAAAATACTTCGTAACTCTAATGCAAAATCCAGAATAAAATCTACTTCATATAAGATAATGGGTTCTAGTTCTTTTATAAGGAAAGTAGCATTAAAATATGATATAGATGCATCTGAGGTTACTAAAGACCATATAGATTCTATGTCTACGTCTGCTTTATTGGAAGCTAAGAATGCGTACCTACAAAATGAGATGTGGCAATACACAGACAATAATGGGAATTTGGACATAAGAAAAATCAAGAATGATGATCCATCGTTACTGGATGTAGTGATGTACAGAACACCTACTCAGGGAGATAACTCGATACTAGTAGGTACTATTAAAGAATTCTTACCTGAAGGTTCTGGCCCTACTGTAGAAGTTCCAGGAGAAGTTGTAATACAAGCAGGATCGGATTTTGATATTGATAAATTAAAAGTAATGTTTAGGGACTTCTCTATGGACAATAGAGGGAGTTTAAAATCTATAGAGGGGTCTACTCAGAACCCTACTAATGATATAATAGATTTTATGTCAGATGTATTAAGTAATGTTAGTTCTGTTAAAAAGTACTTAAGTCCTAACAGTACTTCTGTACTAGAGTCTTTGTTAGATAAGAAGGACGTAGCCAAAACCCCCTCATTATTTGGAAGTCTAAAGCAAAGAGAAATAGACAGGCTAGCAGCTAATGATGGAAATAAAATTATTGGTAGAGCATCTCTAGCTGCAGTTGCGCATGCACTAGCTAGAAAGTCTAAAATGAAAACTTATGGAGATGTGTTTTTTGGGATAGATAAAGAAGGTAAACCTATAAAAGTTACTTTTACTGATACTATACATACGAACACCCTTGATGGGAAGTACCGATTTATAAGTAAAGATTTAGAGGAGATTCAAAATGCCGCGTTAGATAATGCTAACAACCCTATTCTAGGGTACTTTAATGTTAATGAGTTTACATCAGATGCTGTCCTAGGTCTTATAGCTTCGGGTTATGGTTTAGAGCATGCTTTGGCAGTTGTGGATAACCCGTATGTGAGAGATCTTACACAAAAATCTAAAGAGTATTTCCGAACCAAACCAATGGATCAAGAATCTGTAGACATCTTCTTAGAGGAAGTAGTAGGTATAGATTTAAGGTCGGAAAAATCTCTAGGGAAGCATGAAACTTTAGAAGGTATTCAGTCTTTAGTATTATCTGGAGATGTTGTAAATCTGATGAAAGTTTTTTCAAGAGCTATGGATATAGGTAGAGGATTCAGTACTTACGTATTACAGAATAAGTTTGTATCAGACGGAGCTCCTAAAGACGTGGTAAGTTTGTTCGAAATGTTAGGAGAAAAAGCAGGGGACAGAACTAGCGCTACTTATGATATGATGTATCCAAAAGAAGCTCCTAAAAAGAAACTAAAATCTAAGGATGATATAAAAAATGCTATTGTACAAGCTTCTTCTAAGGTAGACTTTACAAAAAGAAATATAGACACTAAAAATACTTATGATAGAAAAGAAGTTAAAAAAGTTAGTGCTTCTCAGAAAGTATACGGCGGAAAGACCATATCAGAAAAAGCAACAAAAACTGGAAGTTTAGTTGACAAATCTTTTAGAGATCTAGTATCAGGAAGAGGTAAGACTACAGATTCTGAAGGGTACTCAATGACTGACGCAGCCTATAATCAATTAAAAAATATAACCTCAGTATTACAAGAAAATATTGTGGGGGATTTCATAACAGAACCAGAAAATCTTAAACTTCTTTTCGAAGAAAACGAGGGTCAGTTTGTATCCGGAGAAATGGATATGGCTGTAGTTAATAACGGGTCTGTTAAAATTGGAGACGTAAAAGTAAGACTGAGTACTACTAACGTAGAGTCAGGAATTGCGGTAGAGAAAAGAGTAAATAATTGGAGAGATCAAATTAGTATATACGCTAAAGGAGTTGAAAATATCGTACCTGGCACAGTAGATGGAGGATTTGTTCTTCCTATAGTTGCTGAGTTAGATGGAAATACTGTAGTATCTCTTAAGCTAGATAAAGAGTTCATAGGGTCTAACACAGGTTTTATATCTGTGGATATAGAGAAACAGTTAACCATTAATAAGGTGAAAGATAAAGTAGACTCTAATCTAAGGAGATCTATACAGCTTTACAAACCGGAAAAAGACTCTGATCCTAACAGGGTTATAATCAATAATAACTCCGCTAAAGGAGGAAAGTCATTACATAGGAGATTAGAGAAGGGTAATTTAATAGATACAGCTAGGACTATCTCTAAAGCCACCTTACTTGGTTCTAAGAACTTCCATGAAGCATCTTCTACTCTGGTATCTTTGGCGGGTAAAAAGAAGATGCCATTTAAATTTAAGAATGTAATAGAGTCGGAATTCCAATCTTTTTTGGCACTGAATGCCAGTTCTTACACCTCTTTAGGCCCTACCAGTATAGAAATGAGGAACACTGCGGAGTATATCGATAGTATAACTATAGCAGGCTCTGACGCCAATGTAGCAGAGAGAGTTGCTAAGCTAGTGGCCTCTAGAAAGGGCATCAAAAATAAATACCCAATACTACAGCTTGTAGGACCTGTAAACAAAGAATACACTGTTGATGAAGGTTCTACTAAAGTATCTAGAACTTTCTTAGGATTACCTGGGTATACAACTGCAGCTATGGAAAGCTTCGACAACGATTCTATTAGAAAAAGTTGGGAAGAGATGGCCCTAAGTGGAGATCCTGAGATATCTTCTTTAGCAACAGACATGTATTACTATACAAGAGTTCTACACGGATTTAAAGGAGGGTTTAATTCCTTAAATAACTTTGTTCCAGTATCTTTTATGAGGAGCAGTCTTCCAGGGACAATGTCCGAATTTGAGTTCTTTTCTAAAATAGACGAGGCTTTATTGAGTGGGGAGGATGCTATATATAGTGCAGGATTTGCTAAAGAATTTGCTGTTCATGCTATAAGATCTAATAAAGATACTTTTATAAATTACTACCACAAGAAGGGGCATAGTAAACCCCAAGGTATAGATAGTAGAAGTTATTTTGACTTAGAGACTATGACTATAAGAATAGAAGGAGATACATATTCTGAAAAGGGATTCGGAATATACGGACAAGAGTTCAGTAACTCCAGGCGTTCTCTAGTCTTAGGAAAGGATGCCTACGCCTCTGGTGTGAGGTACCAAGTAGATATGAATAACTTATCAGAGGAGAACTTACTTATAGCTAATTCTTTATTAGGGAATGTATCTACAATAGGTCTGTATGAAAATAGATCAGAAGCAACGCTGGGGACAAATCCTGAAGATAGGAGTTCTAGTTCTGATTTATATTTTGATTCCTATAAATATAATTCCGTACCTTTGAGTCAAGCCGTAGTTGAGGCTGCAGATAATAAAGCTGTTTTACAGATAATGAATAGTGTGATATACAATTTAGTAGACCCTAAAGACAGGGGTACTTTCTTGAGTAGAACCTCTTTAGATTCCATTTTCAAAGAGAGAAAAGGTAAAATAAAGATGAATACTACATCACCTGCAGAGTCTAGAGCTTTGCTAAAAGAAGAAGGAGTTAGTAGTGTATTGGAGCTTTTCAACGAAGGTAAGGTATTAGATTATTTTAACAAGTTCAACAAAGAGAACATAATAAATTGTAAGTCATAATGAGTGTATGTGATTTTGTATTAAAAGCGGAAAATGGAGAGAACTCGCAACTTTTTAAGGATATAGCTAACTCTCCTAATACCTCAGCAGAGCAGGCTATAAATAATTACTTCTACATGAGATCTGAAAGTTTTGTAAATGAATACAAAAAGAAAGGACTCGAGCTGGATAAGAATTACGAGCCTGTTCTAGAGAATGTTAATAAGGTTCAGTTCGACATAAATAAGATGTATGAAGAGGGCGTAGAGAAAGCTCTTTCGGAAGCAGATAAGGAAAAACTAAAACTTACTCAGACAATTGCAGTATCGTATCCTAAGATGCAGAACACTATTAAAAAGAGAGTTAATTTCCTGAAGAACACAGATGCTAAGAGTTCTGAAGATCAAATCAAAGAGTTAGAAGCAATGCTTGCTACAATGGAGAAGGAGGATATAGTAGATGCTATGCCTTTGTTTCTATCCTCTGCAGTAAATGTTACCACTGCCCTCAATAACTCTATGGGTCCGGGTAAGGATATTACTTACAAAATGGCTCAGGGTCGTAAGAACGCGGCTCAGGCTTATGTCATGGTTGCGGATGTTCGTAACACTTTGATGAAACTAGACAATAAAACCGATGCAATTGAAAAGGCCCTAGAAGATTCTAAGGTGGTTATGTCAAACATAGCTGAGATTCAAAAAAGGTATTTAGATATAGCTTCTGATTTTTTAACAAATGCTATTCACGAATACAATCCTGAATTTTCTAAAGAAGATATTAAAAATGAATTAAAGCTTGCTGCAGAAGATTCAAATGTATTTGAGCAGTGGTTAGGATACGCAGGGGATTCTAAAGACAAGATCCTAGCTAACCTGGTACAAATGAAAAACAGATCAGATTTTCAAAAAGATAATTTCCTCATGGATGCTTCCATAGATATAGCAGATGCTCTAGATAAAGTTAGAAAAGCGGGAGGAAAGAGTGCGGCATTTTACTCCGATGCAGTTTTTCAAATTGACAATGTAAATTACTTTGTAGATGTAAACGCTAAGTACGAAGACATTAAAGATAAAAGAGCTAAAGAAGCATATAAAAAAGTCCAAAGTAATCCTGATCTTTTAGAGTATATGAAGTTTCATGTTAATCTTTTCGATAAAGTATCCGGAACTTTAGGTAATGTATTTTATAAAGAGGGTATAGGATATCAAATGCCTGCAGTTCTTAAGTCGGATTTAGAACTAATACAAGATGCAAGTGGACCTAAAGAAGTTCTAAAGATAATGGCAGACTCCGCAAAGCAAGGTATCCTAAGATCTAGTTTAGATACTGATAAAGGTGAGCTTGATGAGTTCGGTAAGCCTATTAAAAAGCTTCCTGTGTACTACTCTAAGCCTTATGATAGTAAGGTGTACCGAGAGTTAAAAGAGCAGTATTTAATGGAAAATGCTGAAAAAGGAATGGACCCAGAAATATCCGAGAACTTAGCAGACTCTAAAGCTAGGAAAGAAGCTGCAGCTGTAGTGAAAGACCTAGTATCTTTAGATATGGCGGCCAACCTACAAGCTTACGTGGGCATGGCAACTAACTACCTCTTTAAGAAAGATATTATCAAGGAAATGGAAGCTGCTGTTGACGTTCTTGGTTCTGAATATCGAGAGTACTTGCAAAGGGATAAAAACGGTAACGTGATAACAAAAGACGGTAGGCCCATTACAACTTCAGGGGAAATGTCTACAACGGCTAAGAATCTAGAAGACTTCGTAGAAACTCAACTATATGGTATAACTAAAGAAGACCTAGGGGGTACAAAGGTTCCATTTACAGATTCCGAAATAGACAACGCAAAAGGGTTGGGTCTCATAAACAAGTCGATAAGTTTTGTGTACCTTTCTTTTAGTTGGTTAAGTGCAGTAAATAACGTTATGGTAGGGTCTGTCAATAACTGGATAGAGAGGTTAGCAGGTTCTATGATACCTAAAGAAAGTTGGAAAGCTGGATCTAAATTCTTCTATAAAAACCTAGGAAAAACAATGGCTAATATAGGTACTGACGTAGATACCTCTATTTTGGGTCAACTAGATAAAAGGTTCAATATATTATCCTCGTATGATAAGAAAATGAAAACAGGGGAGAGAGGTCGCCTTGTAAAGCTCCTTAAATTAGATTCATTATTTTTTATGAATAATATGGGAGAATATGCTATGCAAATGAAACCTGCTTTGGGAGTTCTACATTCAGTAAAGACTTTTGACAAGAATGGTAAGTCAACTGGGTCTCTATTGGATAATTTTAAAATGGAAGGTAAGAAGCTAGTTATGACAGCTACCCACATTAAAAATTCAAAAGGAGAAGTAGTAGAGTTAGATAATAACGAGCTTACTAGAATACGAGAAAAAATAATGGGGGTTATACGACATCTTCATGGAAATTACAACGGGGACACTACTGTAAAAGCCCAAAAGAATGAAGCTGCTAACTTGTTTTATAAGTTTAAAAATTGGGCTTACGTCTTGTTTAAAAGAAGAACTCAGAAGACTGCATTTAACCATGCTATAGGTCAGGATGTAACAGGTTATTACAGGGATGGATTTAATTTTTTTAGTTCTGTTTTGAAAGATGTTAGAAAACTTCAACTAGAAACTTTGTCTGAAAACTGGGGTAAATTAAGTCCAATGCAGAAAGCTAACGTGCATAAATTTATACTCGAAGTGGGTACCGCTATTGCAACTATTTCTGCTGCGGGTCTACTTGCTGCTTACAAGGACGAGTTTAAAGAGGGTATAGATGAAGAGGATCCTTTTGCAGAAGCAAAACTTACTTCCTATTATTGGGCCATGCTACAGACAAACAGATTGTATACGGAACTTACAGCATTTGTAAACCCATTTGAGGCTGTTGTAATGCTTAGGAATCCTATACCGGCTTCTAATATACTAAACAGTATTGGTAATGTATTAGAACAAATGACATCTCCGTTTGAGGAGTATGAGTCTGGTAAGAACAAAGGAGAAAACATGTTAAAAGTAAAGGCCAAAAAAGTAATGCCAGTCATTAGCCAATTCGAAACTTTTAACTACGATACTATTAACAATAAGTTGAATAAATATAAATAACAAATAACTATACTATGTTCGAATTAAAAGCAAGTGTTACGGTATTTACGGACACAGGGGTTACAGAAGATAGCATCCAGGTAGAGGATCTATCTAATTGGGGCGAAGACGGAATACTACGGTCTGATTACGCTCTTTATTTATTTTCTAATAAATTTTCATCTGCAGAACCCGAGATTATACTAGGGGTGGGTCAGAGTAATACTATGGATGTACTGATAGAAAACAAGTGGTACTTAAATCCTGGGGTAAACTGTAGAATTGAAAGCACCCTTGTAGCTATTCCATTATTATCTAATATATCTTCCCCGGTAGAAGGTACTACCGCTTACGATGCTACTAACAATAACTTATTAATATACAAGTCTAATGGATGGATTCCTGTTACTGATAGCTTAGTACCAGAAGTTATAACTAGATCAGACTATAATTTAGTATTAAACACCCCATTTATGCTTCCAGCTTACAGTAAAAAAAGTACCGAAGTTTTAGACTACCTAAAAGTAGTGAGTGGGTACATAAACCAGGGGGCTCACCCAAACAAAGCAAACTACGCAAGACAAGACTGCGACTACGTAAGTTCATTAATTTACGCAGCAGAATATAATTGGGGACTTGCAGCTTACGGTAATTTTTACGAAATATGTAATACCTTAAATGAACTAGACTAATGTACCACGAAAGAACTTTATCAGAGTACGAATTAAATTTCGTAAACAAAGCACAGCAAAAGATAGCAGACCTTGGAGTATTGGTGTCACGGTCCTTAGATGTAGGAGATGTAGATGATGAGGTTCTAGCTCAAGTAGCTATGTTGCAGTATGTAATAGATAGCTTAAAAACAACCAACCTTGATTGGAGCAGTTCTGACATACAGAACACTATAGACTTTCTTTATGTATATTGTGAGCTACAGCCTTACTCTCCTAGGATTTTTGACTTCGGAACAGATCCTATATACTTAGGAGTCGGCGGAGGGTATGTTACTATACCGGAATTTAACTCAACGGTAAACCAGATTTACATAGAACTCAATCGATTAGAAGATTCTATTGAAGATCTTTCTGATGAGGTTGACGATAAACTACAGGAGCTGGGAGACGAGATAAGCAATATTCCTACTGAACCTACAAGCAGTGGTATAACTGTCTCCGATATGACTGCTGTAAATACAGTAGGAGGTATTCCTAAAGACAAGTTTATACCTGCAGGCACTTCTATAGAAGCTATTATAAAAGAGCTTTTAGGTATATTGGATTATGTATCTAACTTTACTTTTCCAGAGTACACTTCTTTAGTAGTTCCAGGGACGACAGTGACCCCTTCTCAATACTCTTGGGATTCTTTTGGAGATATTCCTAGCGTAAATATACTTTCTCCTAACGGAAACGCAACATCCAGTACGGGAAGTCCTGTAGTTCCATCATCGGACCCAGTTACATTTAGTTCTAGTCAAGTAGAGGAGAAAACTTGGATTTTAGATCCTATAGTAAGTGCAAGTAGAACTGTAACCATAAAGTCTAGGTATGAGGTTATTTTTGGGTTTAAGATATCATCCACAGATTCCCCAGTAGATGTGGACACAGCTCTACTAAATGGAGGAACTAGAGTTCTTAGAGATACTGCTTTAGAAACCGTAGAGGTACCACTAACAGTGCCCTCTGGTGCTTTGGGGTGGGTAGCCATACCTAAAGAGCAGACACAAGGAGAATATTACAAATGGTGGATAAGCACATACAACAACGGTGAAATAGGTTCTACTAATTTTATTTTACCTCCAGTTGAATTTTCATATAACGGATTAATTTACGAAGTTTACAGGTGGAGGTATAGATCTCCAATATCTGATACTTTAAAATTGATCAAGTAATGGCTCAACACATACAAAGTAATTTTAGCTTACAGGCTAACTTTCCTCTAGATATTAGATCTACAGTACCTACGTATTCTGATTTATCTTTAATAGAATTCAAATACGTAGGTCTTTTTACTTTTGTAGAGGAGTTAAATTCTTATTACTACTACACAAGTCAAGGGTGGGAAAAGCTTAATACAACTTCTCAAGGAGCAACTTCCTGGGGAGATTTAGGGGGAGTACCCTCAGATAACCCTTTATTAGCTCCATACATAGTAGATGTAATAGGTACTGCTTACGATTTCACTCGTATAGCTTACTTGGATTACCGGAATGTTTTTCAGCTAGAACAGGTAGCGCCAAATTGGATAACTATAGGTTCTGACGACAGTGACGGCGGAGGATCTCCTGGGGGTGTAACTGAAGAGTGGGTTACCGACAACTTTATGCCAATAGATGGCCCAGTAGACTGGAGCCTCCTTTCGAATGTACCTGTAGATATAGTTTACTATGGAAACAATATATCTCTACTTCAAAATGACGCCGGGTATTTAACTCAGGCTACTTTACCAGATAATCTCCTTGTAGATGGGGATGACATATCTAGATTAAATAATGATGTAGGATACATAACTGCAGACGAAGTTCCAGACGCATCAACAGAAACCCTAGACTCTGTATCTACTCGAGGAAATACCACAGATAACGATCTGTATGCCAACAACTTCCTTACAACCGGTTCTGATACTGGAGGTGGAGGTGACGTCGGAGCTATCAATGAGCAATGGGTTATAGATAACTTCATAGCTATAGGAGGCCCTATCGAGTGGGCGTGGATCGTAAATGTTCCCTCAGAGATAATGATGGAGGGGGAGAACGTATCCCTTTTAACAAATGATGCCGGGTACCTAACAGAAGAGGTAGATACCCTAGACAGCGTAGCTAAACGTGGGGATACTACTGATGAATCTCTCACAGCTACTAACTTTTTGACCTTTGGATCTGAACCTGGAGAAGGAGGAGATGCTGGCGATGTGACTCTTACTTATCTAGAGGATAATTATTACGACAAAGACGAATCTGATGATAGGTTTTTACAATCGTTTACTGAAACGGATCCTATATATACAGCCAGCTCCTGGTTTAGTACCCAAAACAACTCTGAACAGTGGGACGAGGCGTATTCTTGGGGAGATTGGAGTATTGGTGTAGATGAAAACTTCTTAGACAATCTTAATGTAGCATTTACTCATGTAGACAATAACTTCTCTGTGAGTCAAACTGTAGATGGTGATGTTACAGCGGATAACTTCTTAACTGTAGGTTCTGACCCTGGGGCTGGTACTGGAGGTGTTGTTACTCAACAATGGGTTGAGGATAACTTCTTAGGTATAAATGATACCGCAGTAGATTCTTTATTGTTCAGTGGACAGCTTCCAGACTACTACTTAAACTGGTCTAACTTTATCAACATACCTACAAACATAGCCTATCATGGACAAAACGTAAGTCTATTTGGTAATGATGCGGGGTATTACAACTCCTCTAACTTTATAGCGGATGTGGACTACCAGACACCTATAGTAAGGTCAGACCTGGATGGATACAATATTGCATTTACTGATCAAGAGAACACATTCACGGAGCATCAAACATTTGATGACGACGTAACAATCAATGGACAGCTCACTGTTGCCGGAGATATAATACAAGTAGACAAAGAAATATCTACGGCAGATAACGTAATTAACCTTAACGCTGGTGAAACAGGTGCTGGGGTTACCAATGGTTTTGCTGGTCTAAACATCGATAGAGGTACTCTAAATAACTTCTGGTTTGGTTTTGACGAAGTAAGACAAAGGTTTACTATTGGTAAGGTGTCAGATAGTAACGGAGATGAGTTATTAACTCTTTCCGACATTGCGGAGTCTACTGTGGTAGCCACGAGGCAAGATGACAATGAGTGGACGGATAGGCACCTGCCTATGTGGAATGAAGAGAATATAATGTTCTACAACTCACCTGTATATTTAAACGAGAATGATAGTGTAGTAGCAAATAACTTCTTAACTACAGGGTCTGAGGAAGGCTCTGGAGGATCTGGAGGTGGTGACGCTACTATGACTTGGGTTACAGACAACTTCCTAGGTATAACTGCTACAGCTGTTAACTCCAACCAGTTAGGAGGACAAGACCCTAGTTATTACTTAAACTATAATAACTTAACAAATAAACCCGCAGGAGGAGATGCAGGTACGTTAGATGGATTGTATAGCTCTCAGTTCTTAAGGAGTGACGAATCTGATACGATGTATGGTAATTTAAGCGTTACGGGTACTATTACTTCTAACGCTATTTACTTAACTGATTCCTCAAACAATGACAGGAATGTAATGTTCCTTGATAGTTCTGATAATCTTTTATTAGCGACAGGCACCAGCACAGGGTCAAGGTCAATGCTCTTTTACACTGAGAACACTGAAAGAATGAGGATTTCTTCCTCTGGTAACGTAAATATAGGCGCAGTTACTAACGAAAGTAGGTTCAGTATATACAACGATAACTTAGGGGAAGCAGTTGGGGATGTGAATATGCAAGCTGTTTTTGATTCCAGAGTTAATAGCTACTCCAGATTAGAGATAAAAGATATAAGAACCTCTGCGGGTAATGATTGGACAGATACTGGCAAAAGACTGCAGATGAAGATAGACGCTACCTGGATGGGGTACATGCAGTTTAATGGTGACGGGAATAACTACGGGGTATCGTTTGGTACTGGGGCTACAACTACCTCTCCTGGGAATGTTTCAGAGAGGATGCGTATTGATTCATCAGGTAACGTAGGTATCGGGACTACTAGTCCTACATATAAATTAGATGTAAGTGGCTCTAGTGGAGCAGGATTTAGACTTAAGACTGATGGGTTTAGTGGGTTAGATTTAGTAAGTATCAGAACTGCTGGTAATTTAGGCGGAGTAAGATTTAGACAAGAAGCAGACGCTAATCAAACAAACGAGTTCCTAGGATTGTATGGAGGAGGATTTACGTGGGCAACAGGAAACGGCAGCGCTGTACCAACGGTTAAAATGACATTAACTTCATCAGGTAACGTAGGTATAGGGGCTACTAGTCCTACAAATAAACTTGTTGTCAGAGGATCATCTTCAGACGGAACATCTAGTGCGGGTAATGTGGCTCAGTTTGAGGGGCCTAGTGGTACAAATGGTTTCCAGATCTTTGTTAATGACACCCTAAACAATACAGGAATACAAGCTAAGAATGGAGACGCTTTAGTGTTAAACCCTTTCGCAGGCCCCGTAGTAATAGGAGATAATAGAGACCTCACCGGTAAAGCACTTCAAGTAGCAGGGTTTATAGATATTACAGACACAAACTCTTCTGCTTTTAGAATTTATAATGGTAATACTTTCAGGGGAGGATTAGGAACAGACTCTTGGGCAGACAGTGGCTCGGATGGTGATATGACCCTATATGCGGTAAATAATCAATTTTTTGTATCAGGTAATGCGAAGAGGATGGTTCTCGATTCAAATGGTAACTTGGGTATAAACACTACATCCCCTAGAGAAAAGCTGGACATTGCAGGGGGTAAAATATACGTTGAAGGAGGGAGTCAAAACTGGAATGAAACAACTCCAGGTAAAACTTATGGATCTATACACATTGACCCAGGGTCTGGGGCAGATAACTACGGAGGAGCAATTACATTCGGAGCTTCTGATACCAACCTTGGAGCTAACGCCCAAGCAGGTATATATACTAGATCAGACGGTACATACGGTACTAAGATGTATTTCGCTACTACAGATAGCTATGGCACGGGTTCTAAGACTCGTATGATGATAGACCAAGCAGGTAACGTAGGTATTGGAATTACTAGCCCTGCTGAAAAGTTTGAGGTAGCAGGAAATATAAAATCCAATGTAGGCAACGGCAAAGGTTTCTTGCTACCTGGAGGTAACGGTATTATAAGACAGAGTACAGCGATGGCACTCCATACAAACTCTGCTGAAAGGGTTAGAATAGACTCATCAGGTAAGGTAGGTATTGGAACTACTAGTCCTACGGAAAAGTTGGACGTTAACGGTAATATAAATATTAACTCTGGTTTTGTAATTATAGATGAAAGCAAGGGGTTTAGTAACTCAGGAAGCTGGACTAGGAATCAGACCCCTTATGGTTACATTGACTTTGGCCCAGCAAATACTGGTCACGCACATATATATACAGATAGGCCAAACTTTTACTTTAACAAAGGATTAAAAGTTTTAGGATATGATGTATGGCATGCTGGAAACTCTAACAGTTCTTCTTATAACTGGGCGGCTAATACTTTGGATGCTAATCTTGTAGCTGTGCCTAATGGAGGATTTAAAGTACCTAACAACTCTGCTTGGGATAAACTCCCCGTATATGATAAAGGTCAAGAATACGGTATAGGTATGGTAGTAAGTAGAACTTTTGGAGCTCTTGAGGACTGGGCTATGACGTTCCGAATGAATAACGATGCAGGTAGAGGTTTTGAGTGGGGCGCAGGTACTGCCATAACAGCTATGTCCCTGACAACCAACGGAAACCTGCAAGTGAGAGAGGCTATAGCGGTAGGTAACACTGAGTCCTACGGTTCAAACGGTCGCTTCTACTCAGACACACCAGGTAGGACAGCATTCGCAGCAGGGGATTTTTATATTCAAGACAGTGTAGGTAATTTCTACTGCTATGCTACTAACATTTATTTAGGGGGCGCCAACGGAGATAGAATATGGACTAGGGATAACACCATCGGAGGGAATAATTGGAGTATAGCAGGCACGTCAGGTAGTTTCACTACAAATGGAGGTATTGAGGCTAGAAGTGGAAATATAGAGATAGGAGCTTATTCAGACACCCGAGGAGGGTACCTCTATTTAAACGGCACTACGGCTAACAAAAGAGCAGAGATACAATGTACAAATGGTAACTTGCACATAGACTCTAATTCAGGTAATAATACCTATATAAACTATTATAAAGGTACTACAATTCTTTTTGGAAATGGTAACTCAGCAGCTCCTGCTAATATTACTAACGGGGCTTTCACTACTATTAGTTACGTAAGAGCAGCCTACTACGGGAGGTCGACCCATCAAGGAGGTTATTTAGCAGGGTCGTATAATAGTGTTGGAGATAATTCCAGTAAGACTAACCCTATTTATACAATCGGTACAGCTTATGTTCCTTCCGAAAGTACTTTAGGCACTATGTATGGTATAGGGTATAGTTACACCAACGCTTCTTTTATAAACGGAACAGATTTAGGAACCACTCCATCAGGTGCTTGGGGTATGTATGTAGCCGCAGGTGGTAAGGCTAGGATTTTTCTGGATGCTACTTATGGTAGAGGTTATTTTAAAAGTAACCTATACGCTAATGACTATATAAACCACTCGGACGTAACACTAAAGAAAGATATAAAGACGCTGGAGCCTAGGAAACTAAATACTAGATTTGTTACCTACAAGTTTAAGGACGACGAGAATGAAAGGACTAGGACTGGTGTTATAGCTCAGGAACTACATAAAGAGGCTCCAGAGTTTGTAAGTGTTGACGAGGAGGGTATCATGTCTGTGTCATACAATGATATGAACAATGAAAGAATTGCTTACCTTGAGAAGGAGAATGAAGAACTTAAGGATAGACTAGAGAGATTAGAAATTTTAATGCAAAGATTACTATGACAAAAATATCAGTAGCAAGTACAGTAAAACACAGTGACGTTAGAGGAGCTGTAGAAGGGTATGCTAGTCAAGGCGGTGTATCTTTGTTTGGTAATATGCGGACAGCAGCTAATGCTGAGGAAGGTACTGAATACTTTTACCACCCAAGCTTTGTAGGTTCTAAAGACAGGTTAAGTAGCTTCAGAGGGTTCTATAGAGACACGGATGCTCCCGGGACAGTTACTGGGTTATACTTAGTAAATGCATTTGATACAGCTTTAGGATTAGGATGGACATTATCTTCGGATTACCAACCACCTAACGAGTCTTTTGGAGGAACTACTTATAACTGGAACCACGTTGGTACCGCGAAGTTAAACCTAGTGTATCAATATGAGTTAAGAAGAAGCGGTACACTGATTACTCAGTCTAGTAATAACATAGGATTAGATATCAGTCAGAACAAGGGATTTGTGACTTTAGATAGTCTATCCTCTCTTACTCAGTATAGCTTCAGGGTGAGGGTAAGAGATGTTATGAACAACTGGTCTGCGTGGAGCTCAGAAATAACAGTATCTACGATATCACCTCCTGCAAATAATACTGCACCCTCTAGCCCTACATCTTTGGCTATACTTGGGTCTAGTGTAAATAGGACAATGCAGTGGATTGCGGGTACTGACCAAGAGACTGCCAGGAATGACCTACAATACTATGTTCAGATAAAGAACTCAAGTACAGGAGCAGAGATAGGTCAAAACATTGGAGGCATATTTGGGCCTAGAGCAAGAGTAGTTATAGGTAATGAATATGGGGATGCTATAGGGCCTGGATCAGGGCTAGGCGGAGGCTCTACTTTAACCTGGCCTATACAAAGTTTACAGAGTGGTAGGTCTTATATATGCAAAGTGATATGTAAAGACTCGGGGCATAACGGCGCTGCTCCTAAATATTCTACCTGGTCAGCAACAAGAACCTTTACAGCTTAAATAAAAATGATTAACTTTATACAAAAATTAATAGGTAATGGCAGATAATTCAGAAAATTCAGCTTGGAATGAGAGGTACGATGGGAACAGAGTGCCTGGGAACAACCACATAGGATCTAGTAAGGCTCCTTTTGCCTTATTCGACCAAGGAGATAGTTGGTCTGAGGGAAGTCTTAACAGGGCAGTTAAAGCTACTTATGAGATAAATGGGGGAGACGCCACTAGCAACTCTAACTTAAATGAAGGTATTGCTACCATGAAGACTTTAGGGTCATACATTAAAATAGAGATGATGTATGGGGTGAATGCTACTGCTAGGATGTCTACACCGGAGGATACTATGCACGGAAGGGGGTACCCAACTGCAGTAGTGTATACCGATGACTACCATTATATTGACAACTTTACAGCTTACGGGGTTACTCCTACAGGTTCTCCAATAGCTCCGGATCCCATTGATATTACGGTTCCTAGTGACAAAGCTACTTCAGGAATGGATGCTGGATCATACCCTCCAAATCCAAACAATGACGACTTAAGGTGGGATGAGACTGCTCCTATAAAATCTTGGTTTAAGCTAAGACCTAGGCTTAAGTTTAACCTAGACTACTACACAGTACTCGAGTTCAACTATAACATAGATGTAGCAAACCCAACCAAGGGGTATTTGTGCATACCTGCAGGTAAAAAACTACCTACCCACTATGCAATAGGTTCAGAACCTAGTTCACCTAAACCTGATGAATCTTCCGAATGGTTGCCTTTAGGCGATGATGGATACTTCTATACCTACAAAGAAATTTACCAAACAGCTGCAACGGCAGATGCCTCTGTGAATGGTTCAGGTTACCTAGTTCCTGCAAATTACTTAGATCCATTCGAAGGTATGCCTATAAGTAGTGGAACTACAAATGCACCTTTGTATTTGGATCCTATAGCTTATCAACTTCAAGTTACAAATGCGCAAGCTACTAAGTACATTGGAAGGGTATCTGTTAAAGATTCAAGTATAAGTGCTGAAAATCAGACTGACCCATCTTTAGATTCTAGCGACTCCCCCCAAGAAAGGTCTCAATTACTCGCTGGAGCACCCCCAGGTACCGCAGTAGGCCCTAACGGTCAAGTAGGGGTTCCAGGATATTCTGGGGCAACTCAGGGGGATGGTATATATAAAGATGGGTTTATATATAAGGTTAATTTTAAGACGACGAATGGGTTGGGGTCTTCTCCTGTGAAAACAATCGATGGGGGTCTTATAAGGTTAAGGGTGTACAAAAGTGGAGATAATTTAGAGCAAGCAAGGTACATACCCTTTAATCAAACCCCTTACCCTCACTATATACTAGGATTAGATCCTGGAGACTATGTCTTAAGGTCTGAGGTAGTAAAAGAAGATGACTACGCTCAAGATAGGTTCTTAACATCTTTGTCAGATGCTAACGGAGGCGCCAGATGTGTTATGATGAACATAGGCCCTGCAGATGGAGGAGCAGCAATACAACAGATACAGCTAAACAACTCTGCTCCATCTTTACTAGATGGTACTCAGCAATATCCTTACTGGATGAATACTGGGACACAGGTTATGACAGCGTCTAGGTCTGGGGGTTCTGAGAGTAATAGTGACATGTTAAATGTGTCTTGGCCGGTTGCAAACCAGAACCAAAACTATGATGGGGATATAACTTACAAACTACAAGTTTATGCAGTTTCTATCGAAACAGATCCTGCACTACGGACTGAGCAAAAAGTATTTGAAAACGAGTATACTTACCCTTCAGATAGGACTCTTGCTGTAACCAACTTAGGTGTAGTACAGATGCAGGATAATAGAGATTATAAGTGTGTAGTTCAGTGTTACAAT
>Ga0206683_10000863_pt1 | contig 21299 bp, 21 predicted proteins | sample M280m12015metaG_FD_155483 | JGI IMG/M metagenome (GOLD analysis project Ga0206683, IMG submission 155483) | Ammonia-oxidizing marine archaeal communities from Monterey Bay, California, United States - M2 80m 12015 | ecosystem: Environmental > Aquatic > Marine > Intertidal zone | place: USA...
AGTCAATCTCGCAAGTTACTTCTTGGCCTTGTCTAAAGATCCCAGTATTGCCTACTGGGTGGATTATCATTTCACCTGGTAGAACCTCATGCAGAGATGTAGATTTTCCATCGTCAGTGTAAATTGTTCCAGTATCGCCTGGTTGGCCGCCACCCCGTGGATAGTAATGCGTTTCCTCGAGAAGCAGTGAGTCTTGGAGGGTTTCAACTACCTTAGTTGTAAATGGTGGGGGATTTGTCCCAGGATGCCTGTTCATATGCAATTTTTCTTGAATGTAATCACCCGAAAATACTCGTCATATCACCATTCAGAATTGCTTCGGACAGGTTCTCACACTCCACAGTCAATGACCTGTCGCCATCGAGCTTTCCTACATGGCTTCGAACCCATGCTGATACTTTACCCACGCCGCTTCCAGGAGCTTCGTCAATACCATCTAGTGCCTCAGTTGAGCAAATCAACTCATTTGCCAAAACTTGCGAAAGCAATAGAGAGGACTGCATCGCCCTGTAAGTCCCAGTTGCCCCCATGGAAACGTGATCCTCCTTCCCCATACTTACTGGGATGTTACTGGTTGTTGCAGGATTTGCTAGAAGGTGCAGCTCTGCGATTACTGCGGCAGCAACATACTGAACGATCATCAGACCACTCTCGAGTCCCTCATTTCCTGCTAGAAATGCCTTTTGACCACTCCAATTTGGGTCTAAAATCTGATTGATTCGTCTTTCGGAAATACTAGCTAGCTCATGACAGGCTATAGCAATTGAGTCGCTTGCTAGGGCAAGATTCTGGCCATGAAAATTTCCTCCGCTGATAATTTCGGCACTATCGTTTGAATCCACGAATACCAGTGGATTATCAGTAGCACTGTTAATCTCAATCGCCAACATCCTGCGGACCTCTCGTAGAAGGTCGATTACGGGGCCATGAACTTGAGGAGAACATCTGAAGCAGTATGCATCCTGGACCCTGTCGCAATCTACGTGAGACAGCACTATCTGAGAGTTTGAGAGTAGCCCAGAAATTCTGGCTGCAGAAATAGACTGCCCAAATTGTGGTCTTGATTCGTGGATTCTCTTGTCGAAAGGCTTGTGGGAACCCCTAATTGCCTCCAACGAACAAGCGACTGAAACATCGGCCGCTAGAGTCAGTGTTTCCATATTGAGTACAGTTCTAATCAGATAAGCACACATCTGACTTGTACCATTGATCAGGGAAAGACCCTCCTTGGCCTGGAGTTTTATCGGAGTCAAATCGGCTTCTTGCAATGCTGTCAAACTATCTATTCCACACCATTCCCCTTCCACTAATCTTAGACAATCGCCCTCTCCCATCATTCCCATAGCCATGTGGGCAAGTGGGGCTAAATCTCCGGAAGCCCCCAATGAGCCTATTCTGGGAACTACAGGGGCAATTCGTGAGTTGGCCATCGAAAGCATCAGTTCAACTAATTCCGGTCTTGCTCCAGATACACCCTTGGCTAGTGAATTCGCCCTAATTACCATCATCAAAAGAACGGTTTCTGGATCCATCCTTTTACCAATCCCACATGCATGGCTTCGGACCAGATTTGTTTGAAGCATCTCTAGTTCGTCTTTGTCGATGCTTACTGAAGAAAGGGCCCCGAATCCAGTATTTATCCCATAAACAACCTCGTCCGAAGCTACCACTTTGTCTACAGCCTCACGTGATTTTTGCATATTTCCTCTTGAAGAAGCAGAAAGTGTAGCAGTAGCAGAGCCTTTTGCTACTGCCAAAGCCTGCTCCAAAGATAGAGACTCTCCGTCAATCGCTATCTCTCCCATTGGGACTGGCGAACCTAGTCAGCCAAATAGAGTCATCGAGAGTCATCAAACATGCCATCTAAGACGCTATTGTCTACAATATTGGGAACGGTTACTTCCAATCTATCATCGGATTCCATAGCACGTGTTATTGCCGAAATGGCACCACTGTTCCTAGCCCATGATCTGCGGGCTATTCCATTGTTCACATCCCAAGAAATCATTGAGTCGATATTTCTCTGTGCTTGATCCGAACCGTCGATTACCAGACCAAAACCACCGTTTATGACTTCCCCCCATCCAACGCCACCCCCATTGTGAAGGCTGATCCAAGTCGCACCTCGAAAAGAGTCGCCTACGAAATTATGTACAGCCATGTCCGCAGTGAACATCGAACCGTCGTGTATGTTCGCAGTCTCCCGGAAAGGGCTGTCTGTCCCACCCACATCATGGTGATCGCGACCCAATACTATAGGGGCACTCACTAACCCAAGGGAAATTGCTTTGTTGAATTCGCTAGCAATGGCTCTCCTGCCGGCTTCATCGGCATATAGAATCCGTGCCTTGCTGCCGACCACTAGTTCATGTTTATCTGCTTCGGAAATCCACTTGATATTGTCTAGGTACTGAGTCCTAACATCTTCTGTACAAACAGAGGATAGTCCCTCGAGAACTTGTTTGGCGATGCTGTCCGTAGTGCGTAGATCCTCATCACTGCCTGAAGTGCAAACCCATCGGAATGGTCCGAAGCCGTAGTCGAAGCACATTGGACCCATGATGTCCTCCACGTAAGAGGGATATCTGAAGGAGCCATCAGCAGAAAGCACATTGGCGCCGGCCCTGCTCGATTCAAGGAGGAATGCGTTGCCATAGTCCCAGAATCTAGTACCCCGTCCAGTTAGGACGTTGATTGCATCAACGTGCCTTCTGAGGGAGTTCTGTACAGATAATCGGAATTCATCGGGGTCCGAATGTATCAGAGCCATACTCTCGTCGAAAGATAAGCCAGCAGGCATATAGCCCCCCAACCATGGATTGTGTAGGCTTGTCTGATCGCTTGCTAGTTCGGGAGTAATATCCCTCTCGACTAGGTACTCCAGTAAGTCGACGATGTTTCCCAGATATCCTAGTGAGACTGCTTCTTTGTTGGATACGGCCTCCTCGGCACGGTTGCACAGTTCATCCAGATCCTCGTATAGCTCTGATAACCATCCCTGTGAATGCCGCTTGTGTGCTGGAACCGGGTCTATCTCTGCGATGATGCAAACAGCTCCTGCAATTACTGCGGCTTTAGCTTGGGCGCCTGACATCCCCCCTAAGCCAGAAGTAACATACATGACCCCATCCAAACCTTGTTCCGAAGTCCTGCCCAGATATTTCCGAGCTGCATTCAGAATGGTAATTGTTGTCCCGTGTACAATTCCCTGGGGACCGATATACATGTACGAACCAGCAGTCATCTGGCCATACTGGGAGACTCCCAGCGCACTCATTCTCTCATAGTGATTCTGAGTAGAGTAATTTGGTATCACCATTCCATTTGTGACCACGACCATTGGGGATTCTGAGTTTGAAGGGAACAGCCCAAGCGGATGCCCGGAATACATTACTAAAGTCTGGTCATCTCTCATCTTTCTTAGATATCCCATAGTAATCAGGTACTGGGCCCAATTCTGGAATACCCCCCCATTTCCCCCATACGTGATTAGCTCATGCGGGAACTGGGCAACATGAGGATCAAGATTATTTTGAATCATTAACATTATCGCAGCGGCTTTCTCACTGGTGCATTGATAGTCCCCGATAGGCCTAGCATGCATCTCATAATCTGGTCTGAACCTATGCATGTATATGTGTCCAAGACGGTCTAGTTCGTCGAGGAACTCAGGAGCCAACACATTATGCCAGTCCTTTGGAAAATACCTCAGTGAGTTCTCAATTGCGAGTCGTCGCTCTTTGTCGGATAGGACTTGAGGCCTTTTTGGGGCATGGGGCACGGATTTGTCAATTTCTTTACTTGGCGGGAGGTCACTAGGTATCCCCCCATGACGAGCCTTGCTGGAATTCATCACCAGCCCAGCCTCTCATTCACGTTGAGTCTTATTGCATCGGCCGAAGTATTGGATTTGAGTACGACTTCATCGATTTGAGATGATAATCTCTCTACATCCTCGCCTTTGATAAAATCTAAGTTGATCCGTACGTTCATTGCAGCCATTTTTACTGCAGAAAGGGCAAGTTCTGATGCGGATGCTAAATCAGTAAGGGCATTAGAATTACAGGAAGTGCACAATATCTCCAGGCTGCTAAGGAGCTCACTTGCACTGGATGCAGTTGCAAGAGGGGCTTCGGCAGCACCAATTGTTGCTTCGCGAATAGTTGATTTCCTCACTTCTTTCTGGTCCTCAGACTCTCGAGGAAGCCGATAAGCGGCCATGACTGCGTCAAATGCCTCGGCATCTATTTCCGCAAGTCGTATGGCCTCTTCTACGCCTACTTGAGACTTGGATATCACAGATTGGGCTGCTTCATGGCCTCCCTCCCACTTCTCTTTGCCGATAGTTAATCGTGCGACCATCATGGCAAGGGAGTGGGCGTGGGCAAGGGATAGTCCGGCAACTGATCCACCACCAGGAGTTGGTTTAGAGGATCCAATCGAACTGAGTACCGTCCTGTATCCTTCGTTCATGATTCAACCTCCTCGGCAATAGCCCACTCAATAATGCAAGATCGTGGTTCAAAGACACTCAACTGGTCAAGCATTAGTCCTGAAATTGCCTTTTCGACAAGCATATCCTCATCGGGTTCGTTCTCTCCACCGTGGTAGTAATGGCCCGCAGATAGCATGGCACCCAATGGGACCAGTCCAACTAATTCGCCCGCAATAGCATTGAGTCCTATCTTTTTCGCCTCTTTACGGATTGCTTCAGTGACATCGTGGAGTCCTGTATTTTCGAAATTAAGTAAGTTCATCGAGACCTGTGCGGTAGACGAGTCATACATCCATCCAGCAGCTTGCAGTGACTGGAATATGCCGGGCTTTCGCAGATTCTTACCATCCTCGCCAATGATCTTCTCCCCATTTTCATCCTTTACTAGTGATCCACTGGTCCTAATCTTCGCCGCAATAGAATTAGCCTTTGACTTGTCATCGGTATCTAAATTTACATTATACGCTATCAGAATCGAACGTGCTCCAGTAGCGGTTGCCCCCATTTTTGGTTTGAATTCAGCTGGCCCGAAGTCAGGAGACCATTCAGGTGAGGAAAACTTGGCTTCCAGACCCTCGTACTCGCCTCTTCTAATATCAGGTAGCCTGGCCCTCTGCGGCATTCTTGCTGATTCGGCATATAGGAATGTTGGCAATCCGAATTCTTCGGATACGGCACTTGCGTATCTTTCTGAGAGTTTGACGCAGTCGCCAATAGTTACACCCTTAATCGGTATGAAAGGGACGACGTCCACTGCCCCCATTCTAGCATGCTCACCAGAGTGATTCCTCATGTCAATGAGTTCGAGTGCGATTCTGGTGCAGTCAATCACAGTTCTGAGGACTTCTTCGGGTTCACCGACCATTGTCACTACCGTCCTATTGAAGTCGGCACCCATATCTACATCGAGCAGGGAAACCCCATTTGCATCCCTAACTGGCCTTGTGATTTGCTCGATAATATCCTTGTCATTACCCTCACTAAAATTTGGTACGCACTCAACGAGTGATGTCGGCATGGACATTGGAAGGGTCTGCTCGTCAAGATATTTTGCTTATGCGTAGATTCCCTCGGAATTTTTGTCGCTAGAGCCCTTTCGAATCTCCTCAATCTTCTTTATCGCCCCGATGAAGTCGATCTTCTGAACTGACTTACGGTCACTCGAGATGGCGGAAATGCCGGCCTCCACAACCGCAGCTTTAATTTCAGCTCCACTAAATCCCTCTGACATGGATGCCAATGTTCGGCTGTTCACTCCCTTGCCCAGAGGCATTGAACCGGTGTGAACAGAGAATATTGCCTCTCTAGCACTCAAGTCGGGAATTGGGATTTCAATTATTCTGTCAAATCTTCCGGGACGCAGGAGAGCCGCATCGAGTAGCTCCGGGCGATTGGTAGCAGCGATGACCTTGACATTGTCGAGACTCTCGAAACCATCTAGCTCGGAAAGAAGTTGCATTAGAGTCCTCTGAACCTCACGATCTCCTGAAGTGGCGACGTCGAGTCTCTTGGAGCCTATGGAATCGATTTCGTCAATGAAGATGATTGACGGGGACTTCTGCCTAGCCATCTCAAACAGCTCTCTGACCATCCTGCCACCTTCACCGATGTACTTCTGAGCTAGCTCCGCTCCTACGAGCCCTAGGAATGTGGCATTTGTTGAGTTTGCAACTGCCTTTGCCAACATAGTCTTGCCAGTACCTGGAGGGCCTGTCAAAAGCACCCCTTTCGGTGGGTCGATACCGAAATCAGAGAATGCCTTGGGGTTCTCGAAGGGTAGCTCAATGGCCTCCTTTAGTTCTCTTATTTGTTCCTCTAGCCCACCGATGGAAGAGTATTCGACATCTGGTGAGTCGATTATCTCGGCATTGCTAACTAACGGATCCCAAGAGTCAGAGAGGATTTCGACTACTGATAGGGTGTCCTGATTTAGCGCCACTCTGGTTCCCGGCTTGATTTTTGTACTATCGAGACGGCGATTGATCGACACAAGGAAGACAGTGCCGTTGGAGCTCCTCACGATAGCCTGTTCATTGACCATATCCTGAATGTATCCTATGATCAGCGGTGGGGTTCGAATGTTGCTTAGTTCCTCTTCAAGCCTGTTGGAGCGCTTCTTCAGCTGAGTGATTTCATTCTCCAAGAATAGTTTCTCCGTCAGTAGTTGCTGAGCCCTGTCTGATAGTTCCTGGTAGTCCTTTGAAAGGCGGTCCAGAGCCCCAATGTGTGGGTCTTTGTTATCGAGAAGATCGCCCCCGCTTGGAGTTTCGTTGGCCTCGGACGCCATGTTGTCCACACTGAACCGATACTTATGACCCCTACGAAGGACTCATGATGCTCAATCGTGTGGGCAATGCATGGGTGCATGCGAACTTTGTGGAGCTGAGGGAGTCAGCACAAAGATGGCCAGAGCATCACAATCATTGCTTGAATGCTGTAATGGATGCATAGGCTCCATGGGACTGATAGTTCAGCAAGTTGAGAGGACGACGGTCAGTGCTCCCGCTGAGCCACGAATCCAGGTCTCAGGTAAAGGAATCACTGGAGTAGACATCATGACGAAGGATGAGGTGGAGCTAGCAAACGACTTTCATTCGAGAATCAGAAATGCAAGAGAGCACAGGGGCCTTTCCCAGGAAGAACTCGCCAGAGAGATGAACGAGAAGATTGGGGTCATTCAGAAGGCAGAGAACGGCATCAGGCCAACTGACTCGTTACTGAACAAGTTTGCAAAGTCGCTTGACGTACGCCTTTTCATCGAGTCGATTTCCCATGCCCATACAATGGTGGCTTCCGAGACCGATAGGCAGATGACCATATCAGATGCGAAAAATTCGTCTGAATCCGAGCCCAAGAAGAAGAAGCAGAAGAAGAAGGGCAGAAGGCTAGGGGTCTCCCGATCTGGTGCAAGATCTAGGAGATAGGGCCGTGGAAGAAGTCCCTCTCCATGTGATTCATCTAGACCAAGATGACCCGCGCAAATGCACAGCTAGGAAGATGCATGCGAATGGCCTTGTAGAGTTGCACGAATCCATAGCAAGAGCACCTAAGAGAGGGTATCTACTAGATCCAAAATCGACAACTATACTTGGACCGGAGGATCGTGGCCTCATTTCTATTGGGGCTGCGGTTGTTGTTCTAGACTGCTCATGGAAGAGGATCGATGAATCCTTGGAGGAAATTGCTGGAAGTACTAGTCTCGAAGGGAGGATATTACCAGCATTACTAGCTGCAAATCCAGTTTCCTGGGGGAGAGTCGGCAGGTTGTCCTCTGTAGAGGCGATTGCTGCTACCTTGGCAATACTGGGTCATGACGAACAAGCCTCTAGGGTTCTAGAGCCATTCCAATTCGGGCAGCAGTTCCTAGATCTGAACAGAGAGCCACTAGAGGCATACGCCATTGCTGAATCAAGAGATGAGGTTGCTGCAATGCAATCAGAATTCTTCACATTGGAAAGTGAATCATAGAGTTACCTGAATGAGGTGTTCGTGTACAGGACGGGGAGTTTCCCCCCCGTCCTGCTTGCGTTAATTTACTCTTCACGGTAAACAGTTTCAGAGATTTTCGTCGATCTTAGCGCCAACAAGGGCTCCTAGACCAACGAATAGGCCATCACAGACCCAGTTCACCAGCGTGTCGACGATCCCGTCACCAGCACTGGCTATTGATGCGCCCATCTCGTGGGCTCCGGTCAGAGTCATTGCTCCGCCCAGTACCATTAGGCCGAATGCGCTAGCCCAAGCACTGTTGCACCTTGTGTGGACCTGCCACCAAACTGCACCAGCAGCTATCATGCCAATTACCGACCAGATAGTCGCTGTCTCTGCGATGTCTGGTAACCACATATCTGTTGCTGCCCAATCTGGTCCAACGTCGCCAAACTGGGTAGCTAATAGTATGCCTAGCATCGCACCGACGGCTTGCGCAACCAAGCGCATTCCGTTGGCCATCCAGTTGCCTTCTGTGTCTCCCATGTCCCCTGTCATCATGTGACTCCAGGTAACAACGGGAAGCACGTGAGCGCCGGAGAAGGCCATCCACACGACAGCGAGAGCGACTGCTCCCTCTAACGTGCCCAGACCCATTCCAAACACCATCCACGATAGCACAAAGGCGCCACCTATTTCTGCTTTCATTGCATTCATATCTACGTTCATTTTTTCATCTCCTCGTATACACGAGTGACTTCGTCTCGTTTCCCTGCACTATATAATAGAGAAGGTACTCGACCTGCGAAAAACGACTAAAAACGCACTTTTTCCAAATAGCCGGTGTAACTAACTACACCTAGTATAATTTACAATAATGAGTGTGGATTGACACACTTATTGTCGTTCATTTTACTTCGTCCGTGTAATCTGTGACTCGAATTCCAAGCTTACCTTTCCTAGCCTTCCTAGTCATGACTTTATTCATCTTCTTGTGGAATTCGGCCTCTAGATCGACGCTCATTGCGAGGGAGTGCCCGAGTATCAGTATCAGAAGGTCGGCTAGCTCCTCGGCCGCATCCTCGTCGGGCTTGCCCTTCGTAATGGCTGCTGATAGTTCCCCCAACTCCTCCACTGTGAGGGCGATTCTGAATCCCATGTCGTGGCCATGGTTCTCGACATCTGCGAACTTGTGCTTGTGGTGGAAAGTAGCAACTCTGGCCATCATAGTCGACCAAGCCCCATCCGGTACCTCACCATGCTCCACCTGCAACCAATCATCGACACTCAGCCTTCCCGCCATGGCAATGGACAAACTAGGGGCTCCATCAAGGTAGTTGCACTAGTTGATGTCTTCAAGGAGGATTGTAATGCATGTAGAAACCAAATCCCTCATTTGGGATGCAATCGCGTCCACGGCCTGGTGATCGATCTCTACATCTGGCTTCCCAGGAGTCCTCCCCGCTGCCCAGTTAGAAGAGCACAACAGGGAAACATGGGCGATTCCCGTCTCTGAAATTAGCCTCTGCTCAGGACCAAGGGTCATGCCCACAACGTGAGCTCCGAGCTTCTGTAGTGCATCTATCTCCGATGGGCTCTCGAACTGGGGGCCCACGCATTGAGCCACCACTAAACCTGTTGGAGATGTGCCTTGCCTCTCTCTGAGCACTGCCTCGCAAACGGAAGAATAGCTTTGATCGAATAGCCGAGTTCTATCTGCGTGTATCGCATCGTCATCGTGAAATGTCCATGGCTTGATAGTTAGGTCAAGGATGTCACTGGCAATTCCTACAGCCCCCGGGGGCATTGATTCCAGCATCGAGCCTACGGAATTCACGCTAACCACTAGATCGGGTTCACAACTGGCTGCAGCATGCACGTTTGCTCGGTGCTCGATTGCGTGAGGGGGAGTTCTTGCACCTCCAGTAGAGTGGTGCCTGTCTATCACGAAGACCACTCCTGAATCGTGATTCACGACATTAAGAGGAACATCACCCCATTGCGACTCCGCGATCACGGAATCCAAACGAGTACCATCCTCTGAAGCTAGAGTGGAGGCGAATGCACTCATCCCAGTTCCGCAAATCACCGCGATGCGGGGCATCTCCTCACTCCGATAGTCTGGAGATTAGGTCAGCCTTCTTCCCTGATACTGGCTTACCTGCCTCCTTCAGAAGTTCCTTGATCTGCGCGACGGTCAACGATTCGTAGTCAACATCCGCCGATGTTTCTTCCTCCTGTGCTTCCTCGGCAGAATCTGCTACTGCTTCTTCTTCGGTGACTTCCTCTGTTGGGGTGCCGTCTCTGTCATCCCCCTCGTCCTCGGAACTTTCTCCTTCCTGCTCCTTGGCTACCTTCTCCTCGGCCTTGATCTCCTCTAGGGTCGGGCCATCGTCCAGTACAACACCGGCCTGAATCAGCTGGCTGCGCCTGAAGAACACCGCCCTGACTGGCTGAATCTTGGAAATTGCCTTGGAGACGCTCTCCTCGAGAGAGCCGTCCATGAGCGCCTTCTGGACGTTTATCCAAGTCGATTTTGCGCAGAATTTGACTACCTCGTTCCTAGCGATGCTGCGCGACTCCTGCTTCTGGCTTCCCTTGACGCTGGACCTCGTGACGATGAATGGCTTAATTCGGACGAAGAACCCATCCTCAGTGACGACATCGATTGTGTCGTCAATTTTTCCTCTGTCTCTCCTTATCTGCCTCCTGACGAAGTCCTTCATGACATCGTGTCCGACGAACTCTGTGATGGCGTCGTTTCCGACGACTTCCTTGATTCTGAACTTGATCTTGACATGCATCTTTGTGAAATCGCCGTCCAACTCGTTCTGCATTATCTCGAATTGCCTCCCTACGAGTAGCTCTTCTTCCTCGGCAAGGGTCTCGCCAATCACCTTGAACGACCACGGGTTTCGAGGAGCTCTGATAGAGTACCAACGCTTGGACTTCCACTTGTCCTTCTGCCTACGAGCAGCTGCTCTCGCTGATGCGCCTTTGGCCATTGAAACATCTCCATATTCCGGGGGCTACCCCGTTTGCGGGCCGTGCGACCTGCAACCAGTATTTGAACGGAATGCTACTGATACCGCCAGTAATGGGACGCATTCAAGTTAGTTCGTCATCTGGGATCGGCATGGGTCTGCATGGCGGGGAATGGAGAATACATGCGAGTGCTGTTGACGATTGCAAAGTTATTGCAGACGCACTGAGTTGGTTGAGTGGGGGTGGGTCAGAGATAATTGCCCATAAAGAAAAATCAACATTGGGGGCTCCGATGCAGATAATTTGTGTGAAGATGAAAGGAAAACAGGCACGGCTGTCATTGGGAATGCTGGAGAAAGAATCTTTGAGGGAAATCCTTGAAAATGGCCTAGATAAGCGAATAGACGATGACAAGTTCTTACACATCAGACTAAGCCTCGGTCGGCTAGTCCAAGGAATAGGCACCCTATCGAGGAATATGGATGAACCCGTTGCAAAGGGGAAGTTCAAGTTAGAGGTTTACCCTGGTCAAGAACCCATAGATGTCGCAGAGAAGATTCTGGGGCTATTACTCGGCGAGTAATACAAGAATTCATATGCCGAATACTGAGGCAAATACTCGTTATGACCCATGTAGTAACCAGTGCTTGCGTGCAATGCAAATACCAAGATTGTGTTCATGTCTGCCCAGTAGAAGCCTTTAGGGAAGCCGAAGAGTATCTCGTGATAGATCCAGATGAGTGCATAGACTGTGCGGCATGTATCCCTGAGTGCCCGGAAGAGGCGATCTATGCAGATAGCGACTTACCGGATGAGGAAATAGACTGGTTGGAGAAGAACGAGCGAGAATCGCCAGAACTACCTATCGCAGAGGGAGATTCCCCTGTTCTGGCTGACAGTTGAGCAGATTGTTCTCTGAAATAGGTTCTTCAATGCATGCCGAGAGGATTGAATATGCCGCAAAGGGTTGAGCTTAGCAGTATGAGGCATGGCACAGAGCTGCTCAAGCGCGGCTTTGCGAAGATGCAGGAGGGTGGCGTAGTGATGGATGTGGTCACGCCAGAGCAGGCCCATGTTGCAGAGGATTCAGGTGCCGTATCCGTAATGGCCCTAGAGAGGGTCCCGGCAGACATCCGTTCGTCTGGTGGAGTTGCAAGGATGAGTCATCCCAAACTGATTAAGGAGATCATAGAGACCACCAGCATTCCAGTCATGGCCAAGGCCAGGATAGGGCACGACGAAGAGGCCAGAGTCCTTGAGTCGCTTGGCGTGGACATGGTCGACGAGTCTGAGGTACTAACCCCAGCCGACCCATTCTACCACATTGCCAAGAATGACTTCACCATACCTTTTGTTTGCGGGTGCACCAGTCTCGGAGAGGCGGTAAGGAGGATAGCAGAGGGGGCTGCGATGATTAGGACAAAGGGGGAGGCTGGTACTGGAAACGTTGTGAGTGCAGTCAAGCATGCTCATCTCCTATCAACTGAGATTGAAACTGCAATGAACGCAGACTCAGATGCGAGATCTGAGATTGTAGATACCATCCTTGGTGGATACAAAAGGCTGGAGGATTCATCCGAAATAGGAGCCAAGGTTAACACAACCCCATTCGGAGACCTAGAGACGATCAGGAAAGAGGTTGCATTGGTTCTTGATGAAGTTTCAGAATTGGGTCGCCTACCAGTGGTAACTTTCTCGGCGGGAGGGATTGCCACACCTGCTGATGCGGCTCTGATGATGAGGCATGGAATGGACGGGATTTTTGTTGGCTCGGGGATATTCAAGAGTTCGGATCCAACTCGGACAGCTGAGGCGATTGTCCTCGCGACACATCACTTCGAGGATCCCAAAGTGGTTGGGGAGGCATGCGAGATGGTTGGGGAGGCGATGCCTGGTCTCGAAATTGACACTCTCGAGGTTAGGCTCGACGAAAGAGGCTGGTGACTACCTCTTCCTACCACGAGAGGTTCCAAGTTTCCTAGGTGCTCTTTTGGCCTTCGGTTTTTGTTTGTCGTCGGCATCTACACCACTGGAGACAATGCCCCCGAATGTGACTGATCCGCCCTCAAGTAGCTTCTCTGTAAGCGAATCTGCCAGTTCTTCGTTTTGATCAGGGCCTCTGAGAGCCTGCCTGACTGATTTGTTATGGTCCTTGACAAGTCTCTCCCTCTCCTCGTGCTGTGATCGGATCTCTCCGCGTATCTCGTTTACCTTGGAGAGGAGTTCGACCACCCCGTGGTGTGCCTCGTCTGCCTTGCCCCTCTCCTCCAAGAAAAGTGCGTGTAGCCTATCCCCCTCCCCCCTAAGGAAGTCCCTCTCTTCGAAAAATGGCTTGATTTCACTCCAAATCTCATCTGCTAGACTATTCTGCTCGAGCATTAGCTTGTGTTCGTTGTCTGCTTCTGCCCTCAATCTCTGAATCGACTCGTCCATGTTGTTCAAATCAATTGAGACGATTCGCTGCTGCTCGACATGAGGGATTAGTTCGTCTCTTCGAGAAATTAATGAGCGGAGTTTCTTGATTAAGGAATTCTCCTTCTCAAGTGTTAACGAGCCGTCGGTCATTATTCGGTCTTCGATCCTCTCTATCTCCCCAACCGTCTCCGATAGTTGGATCACAACAGACTTTCCTGTGCCATGGTCCCTTTTTCCCTTCTTTCGGGAGGAAATCTCTCTAATGCTCTGCTGGATTTCATCACGACTGGCCTGGTGAATCTTTGCCTGTGCACGGACTTTCTTCTGCTCATCCATCCTAGATGTGATCGTTTCTTGGACCTCGTTTCTTTTGTTTTGGGCAGAGTTGCGCTGGTCTGCTGCCCTCTTGGCAGAATCGCTGTGAGAATCCCTCTGCCCTCGGACCCTACTGAGCTTTGACTCCATGGCATGTAGCCTTGTGCGAAGGTCGTCAGCATCCCCATCGCCATTATCCATGCGATTGGGAATAGTGCCTCCTTATTGAAGAGACCTAGAGGCCGAGTAACCTTGCTGCAAATGGCAGGATCGGGGAAATTATGGCCAGAGCGGCGCCAAACATGAATACGGCACCGGTAGTCATCCTAAGACGTGTGAAGAGGTCTGAGCGAACTTGTGAGGTCAGCACCTTACCTGAAATCAGATTCCCAGATGAGTCCTCTAGCCTTACCGTCACAGTGGCGTCCCCCATTGATGAAGGGATCAGGGTCTGCCAGATGATCCTCGATTTGGCGATTGAAGATGACATCCTCTCGTAAGTGGCCTTTCCAGATAGAGAGTCGTCGCTATGTGGTTCTGCCCTTAGGCGGTACTCGCACTCATTGGGACGGAAGTCGGGTGTCTGAACCCTTAGGATTAGATCCTGGCTCTCTTCGGTCTGATTTAGTACGTAGGCGAATAAGTTTGCCTGACCCAGGGTGAGGTTCTCCATGTCTACATCGAACCATATGTCATTATCGGCTTGGGACGAGAGGTGCATCCGCATCCTGTCGTTGAGGCGGAAGAAGGGTGCGCACCTATCCCTAGCATGCATCAGTAGACGGTCCAAGGTCTCTTCACCGAGCTCTGGATGATTGATTATCTGGTCAATAGTTCGTGAATCTACAAGTTCCCCTAGTGCTTGGTGAAATTCCTCCTCTTCTATCAATCCTGAACGGAACATGTCGAGCACCTGCAGAATGTACTCCTGTAAATCGGAAAGTTTCACACCTTTCTGAAGATCGGCTTTGAACGAGGAGACGTACTTTGAGAAGCGAACTGCCAGCATTGGATCGACATGGGACCTGATCACATCGGTGAATGGCATGTTGAGCAGGGCTGGGTGCATGGGGGGTGAGAAAGCCTCCAGAAGGCCCCATGGCTCGACGGTGTTGAATCTTGGGCGGTTGGAAACCATGTATACGCTATGACCTGACAATAGGGCTCCAGTCGATAACGCAATGAGGACCGGGATGCCGTCTGTGTCCGAAGGAAAAATCAACGCTAAGCCAAGTAAGCCTGTGGAGAATATCATCAAGCTTGTAGTCAGATTGAGCTGGTTAGCTGCACCATCTATTACTGCCCTCATCTCACTGTATCCATGAGAACTGCGGAATGTGATTCCGGTGGAAACGATTTCTTCTGTTTCGATTTGAAAAATCCTCTTTGTCACCCACAGTAGATAGTGCAGAACAAACAATAGCAAAAGATCAGCCACCATCAGAACGAGTGCCAACAAGTAGATCGACTTTGAGAATGTGAAGTCGAAGAATAATTCCTGCACCCCTCCCTGCCACCAATCTGGTTCTGATGATCGGTACGATTGTGCTAGCCCGAATAGTAGAACAACGACAATGGGGAGAAATAGTATCAGACGTGCCCCTCTGCTAATTAGCAGGTCATCTACACCGGCTAGGATTGCCTCTCTGGCCTTCAATGTAGACTTGATTGATGATTCAGTGGGTTTGGCGTCTTCTTTCACCATTCCTTTGATGTCCGGGGCTGCAGGGGTTTCAGTCTCTAATTCAGAGATCATCGAGTCTATCTCCTTCTCCAAGCCTAAGATGTTTCTAGAATCCTCGTTTGTAGGCATATAATCAATCTCCAGTTGTACTTATTCGGGCCAGAATCTTCATTGAAATACTATCGGATAAGTCAAAGTTGTTTCCATCACTAGTTATCTCGCCACCAGTAACAAAGACAACGGAGCCAACCCCGAGTCCACAATCTCGAATGGTGATGGATTCGACCTCATTTGCCACAATCAACTCAACCACGGCAGATGCCCCCTCTGGCAGACGTGCCAGAGGCAATAAAGTCCCGACGCCCAGTGTTTCGAAGTCGCGCTCTATACTTGGTATTCGAGCGCCTTCGGCTGTAGTCTCCGGATATCCCAGTAAACGATCCAACGTAGCCTCTAGATCCGAACCTACTGCATGCTCCATTTTGCATGCCACCTCTTTCACATCTCCCTTGAAACCGATAACATCGGTCAGAAGCACCTCCAAAAGGCCCTCTCTTCTTTTTATCCTGGCAGCTAGCTGGAATCCTGCAGTAGTTAGACGGCACCCACGATAGGGGATGTGAGTGATCATTTCTCTCTGGGAGAGTCGTTGAACCATTTCGGTTACTGAAGCGGCACTGACACCCATCAATTCGGCAAGTTGTGTTGTCTTAACTATCGCACCTGGGGTGTCGGCGTGGACCTCGAAAATAGTTTTCAGATACATTTCCTCAATATCGCTGAACTCTGGCATCTTAGTCACCTTCAGCCTCTGCCATGAAATGAGTCTTGCACACAGGACATCTAGACATTACCGGCCTTCTCTCCATTTTTACCCTCAATGCCTGCTCGCATTCTGGACAATTGAGGGTGTCCTCTGAGGAACGGACAATTTGATGAGGGGGTGTTGAGGGATTTTCCTCCTCTCCAACGACGAATTCCATAGAGCATGCAGGACATCTTACGCCACCGGAATGATTACTGGGGACCATCAATCTCTGATCGCAATACGTGCATTGAATCTCCTTCTTCTCCTTTTTCGATGTGGCCTCTACTGATTCCTTGGTTTCACGTAGGCTGGAGTCTGATGTGGAGGGAGTTCTAGTGGATACTGCGCGCCAAACTAATGTCCCAACGAGAATGGTAAGTACACCTGCAAGAGTCCCATAACCAGCTGCGAGCAAGTCAAATGGGAGCTCCAGCCCCTCATCACCCAGATTTGTCTCCACGGAGTAATATTCCGAGACTCTAACCCCGCTGGTAGACCACTGTACCTCCAAATCAACCCGATCGCTATCTGGCCAGTTTGGCAAGGAAATATCAGTTGTTATTATTGAACCTGGCATTACGGACTGGACATCAGTTTCTGCGAGTATTGTACTGTCAGAGGACATTAGCACTCTTACTCTACCGGAGTCAGCCTGATGGTTACCTATGTTTTCTAGAGATATTGAGGCCAATGCTCTGCTACCAGGGATTGGTTTTTCGGGATTGAAGATGACCTCTATAGTGATTGAAGACTCGATCACAAGTGGTTCCTGAACACTCTCTTGGGAGAAATTCTCTGAATCGGAAGAAAGTTGCCAGCCGATTGGAATAGCCTCAACGATAATCTGCTCTGCATGTGGGTGTCCGAGATCTAATTTGATTGTCCGCCGACCAGGATCTGATTCAAATTCTATTCTCTGCAGAAGTTGTAATGAACCCTGATTTCCAGAGGATACTTCGAGAATGACACCTCTGGATCGGCCATTAGAGAGATATACCGAGGCCTCGATACTCAGGCCCTCGGTGTTTGTCCAGTAAATTGAGTTCATTGAAAGATTCAGAGTTTGACTCGGCATTACCACAACAGAAATATTTCCTTCCAATGGGAAGTAGTCTGGAGCGCCGTCTACAGAGATCCACCAATAGAAATGGTTTGATCCGGGAGAATTGACCGAAAAGGGGACTGAGACCTCACGAGTTGAACCCGGTGAAATCTGAACATTGGCGCCATGAAAAATCTCCTCACCGGTCGAGGGAGAGATATGGAGTGAAACATTGCCACTATCATTGCCAGAATTAGTCACCATCACAGAGGATAATAGGGTGTCCCCCACAAAGGATGGCTCCCCAGAGATTGCCAAACCGGACCCCCCCGAAGAAGTGAAATTGGCAGAGGAGGGAGTATCTCCAGAGTACTCGACTTCCAGATTAGTATCGTCGAGATACTGAGTTGAGAGGGCGGTGTTTCCTAGGCAAGAGAGGAACATCATCACCAGTGATATGCAAATAATATTGCCAGACAAGCCCCTCATGGAGTCGGCTTGAATGGACATCGTATCAATCAAACCCAGAAAAATGTCCAGCATAGGCCTATAATGGATGTATTTCCTCGGACGGAATCGAAATGGACACTGAAGCGCTGTTGCGGGTAGAGCCGGGTGAGCTAGCCGCTAAACTCTTGGAAAGAAGGATTATTCTAAATGAGAGTCTGCCCGGGGTGATAAGAAATCTAGAGGCAGAAGAAGACGCCTTGACGCCCAAGGTTGAACGAATGAAGAAATCATTCGAAGAAGCCAATAGTAAAGTTGCAAAATTCAAGGAAGAGAGGGATCTCTGTCAGAAGAGTACCAGGGCACTGATTCCAGAGGTTAAAGAAATTAGAGAGGAACTGATAAAATCCGGAGGGATGATCAGCCTAGATCCGAAGTGGAAGAAGAAGAAGTTGCTTGAGCAGATTGAGGAAATAGAGGACAAGATTCAGACATCGGCCCTTGATCACAAGTCAGAGAGGAAACTACTGGATAAGAGGAGGGCTTTAATTTCAGAGAATGACAAATGGGTCAGAGATAGAAAGGACTCGAATCCGGAGATGTCAGTCTACCTGGAAAAAAACAGAAAGATGTCTGAACTCTTCAAGAAGGCGGATAAGTCCCACGCCAAGATGATCGAGTCCGTATCAAAGGCACAACCATTGTATCAGAAGTTGACTGAAGCGTCTCAAGAATTGAAGGAAGTGACGAGCCAACTAGACCGTGCGAAAGAGTTGCTCTCCCAGAGTGATAAGGCGATTGCGCACTGGGAAAAGAGATTAGAGAGTGGTTTTGGAGAGATTAGCCATGGTTTCCGAGACCTCCTAAAGGGCAAAAATGCAGTGGATGGAGGCGGTCTTTCTTCATTTGCAAAGAAGTCCCGGAAGACTCCTAAAAAGAAAAAATCGGCGGGTGAAAAAGAATGAGCGAAACGTCTGATGGCAACAAGTGGAGTGATCTTGAGAAGTTTGATGCTGATGGAATTAGCAGAATTATCAACGAAAGGAAGGTTTTGTTTCGTTCTTTCGAGGGACAGATAAGGGAATTGCAGTCTGAGCGAAAGGAGCAGGTCCACATTGTGAAGTCATTGAGATCAGCAATTGTTGGTTTTGAAAACTCTGGTTCGGGGAGGAAAAAGTTACTCCGGGAATTTCACGTTTCCAGAAAGGAGGCGCAACGGCATAGAGAAATGAGGGATGCAATCAACAAGTGCGTGCCGCCTCCATCAAAAATACTCGAAGAATGGTTGAATGAGACTTACGGCTCTCTGACAATTATCGATAATGACTTGACTTCAGTTCCAATGCTCAATCCAGAGCTATCCGCGTTCAGTCGGTTCTTCGAGATTCAATCATCAATTAAGAAAAAGAGGGAAGCAGAGAATGCCCATTCTGATTACATTTCCAAAGTTAGCGAAATGAGAATAATTTCCTCCAAATTAGATCAGAATAAGGAAGAGGTCGACAAGGTCGTATCGGAACTCAAAGACAAAGCAGAAATCGGAGGAGACAGAGTCAGCAGGAAAGAGATTAGTAAGGTTAGTAAAAGGATTTCTTCCATCGATGAAAAAATTGACACCCTGAAGGTTGATGTAAAGAAAGAACGAAAGGAACTGAAGAGATTAGAGAAATTCTCCCGGATTTCATCAGGTAGAGGAGGTATTTCAAGCATAGAAGATATTCGAGGAATAGCAGCCAAGGGTGGATCTCTAAGCACGGAGGAGTTGGGAGCATTGTTGGAGTCTGGTGGTTTTTCATCGATTTCAGAAACAAAAAAAGATATCCAGGAAAAGGCACCGGTTGGAGACAATTCTAGAAAGAAGATGAGAAGAATAGGTGTTTCTAGAAAGGGAAGTAGACAAGGAAGAGTTGCCAGCAGAAGGGAGTAACTACTTGTAAATTCGGTATTCCTTAAATGGAAGCCCAAATTGGAAATGTCCGAGGGACGTCGTTGGAACTCAATCAATCGAATATTGGATCAGTCTTCGAGACTAAAACTCAATCAGTAAGCGATAAGTTATCTGATTTCAAAAATCAGCGTGACGAGCTCAACACGAAAGTAAGGGGCCAGTTGGACAAACGCAATGAAATCAACCGCCAGGTTAAGGAATTAATTGCTGAAGTTCAGAAACAGAAAATATTGCGGAATGAGGCAAATAGCAAAGTAGCAGAATTAAGGAAAGCCAGGCTCGTGAAGACGAGCGAACTCAAAGAAATTAGGACTAAACTAAGAAGTTCTTTTGAGAATAATGATCGTGACTCGAGTAAGAAGAGAAATGGGGGTAGCTCTCGGAAAATCAGAGAGCAAATGAATAAACTAGAATGGCGTCATCAAACAGGTCAGATTAGTCCCAGCAAAGAGAAGGATTTCTTTTCAACAATGAAGAGATTACAGGCTGAGTTCAAAAAGCTAAAACAGGAAGAGGAAGCAAATAGCTCCTCGGTTTTGAAGGAAGTTAAGCAGGCAGAGAAGAGGCAACAAAGAGCACATGACGCAGTTACCGATGCGTCGGAGAAATCAGAAGAGGCGCATTCCCTGATGATGGAGCTATCCAACGAAGTGGACAAACTAAGAGGGCTAGCAAATTCAGAACACCTTGGGCTAACATCGACAAAAGGAGATGCAGATAATTTGCATAACAAATACATCATCTCCATCAGGTGTATCCATTCTATGCAAGATATTCTGAAGTTAACTGGATCAAATAAGGAGCGAGAATCGGAGAGGGTGGATGTATCTGACCTAATGTCGAGGTTAATGGATGGGCAGACCCTCTCTGATGAGGACATGATGCTACTTCAGAGGAATTAGAAATCGTAAAGACGGCCGTTCCTGCCATGCAAGATCTTTTCAGTTTCTAAGTGGATAACCCAACCAGGGATTAGTATCTTGACATGGCTGATATTTGCCCTATCGGAATTCAACGACCATTTCTGGAGAAGCATGCTTCGAACAGAGCCGGAAAGTGTTGTCTCTCCGGATTTTCCCCTCCTCCTTTGCCCAATGACCTTAGCTAATTCTTCGTTGAGTCTGTCCTCAGTTAGCCAATTGTCACTCTGTGGCTCTATTGTTCTTAGAACCGGGGCTCTCTGAAGTCTCTGAACATCATCCAATAATGCGATAGTTTGTGACCAAGGGTCCTCGAGAATCGTCCATTTCCCCGGTTCGCTTTCACCATTGGGCCCTTGCAAATCCCCCAATACGGCCCATAGACGAGCGCCCAGAAGTAGCGGGGAGAATGAAAATCCATCCATACCTCGCTGAGTTGTCCAAGATTTGATCCCAATCAATGGTTTCAACACCAGTGTTCCATCATTGTCTGGACGGTGGCTAATCTGTTCGAAATTCCGCTGACTCTCTTCCTCCCTAGCAGTAGCAATCAAGTCACCGGAGAGTACAGCCCTACCAATCCACAATGAAATCTCCTCCGGACCAAGTATCTGAAAATTAAATGAATCTACTGAGTGGCAGTCTGATTGAACTGGGCGCTCACTGAGAATGAGGTTTAATCCAGTGGGGGCATCCATTCCAAGCCTAATTATCTCGCTCCTAGTGATTGGTAAAATCCCAGCAGGAGCATGCCAAATGGAAACGCTGTTGGAATGAATTCCTAAGTCTGGGATGGAAGCTGCCAACCCCA
>Ga0206683_10000866_pt1 | contig 21253 bp, 17 predicted proteins | sample M280m12015metaG_FD_155483 | JGI IMG/M metagenome (GOLD analysis project Ga0206683, IMG submission 155483) | Ammonia-oxidizing marine archaeal communities from Monterey Bay, California, United States - M2 80m 12015 | ecosystem: Environmental > Aquatic > Marine > Intertidal zone | place: USA...
CTGTTTTGAAAACTATGGAAAACGACTAGTAAACATGCCTTTCGAATTCCGTTTACCTGATATAGGCGAAGGTCTAGAAGATGCTGAAATAGTCTCATGGTATGTATCGACTGGTGATGTGGTAGAGCGCGACCAAGCTCTTCTGGAAGTCTTAACTGACAAAGCTAGTTCTGAACTTCCCTCGCCGGTGGCTGGAACGGTCATAGCTCTCAACGGACAAGAGGGTGAGAGGATAAAAGTTGGAGACGTTCTAATTCAAATCGAAGAAACAGGTGGTAATGGCTCTCCCGAAATCCGTTCCGAAAAAAAGAATATGGAAATTAAACCTGAAGAACCGAGTACTTCTATCGAGGATCAAGAATCTTTCATTTCAGTCGCCCCAAAAGTTAAAGCTTCTCCCGCTACAAGAAAACTGGCTCGAGAACTAACGGTTGATATTTCAGAAATTTCTGGAACAGGACCATCTGGGCGCATAACCACTGAGGATGTGAAATTAGCGGCTAGAACTGATCAGGAAGTCAGTCGCGACTCATCTCCAATGGCAGAATATGAAAATTTACTGTTAAGAAAAGAACGTTCTGACCTCGGCTACATGACGCCTGGAGAGCACAAAATAAAAGGTGTGCGAGGAGTTATAGCAAAGAACATGTCTGCCTCTTGGGCCGAAATACCACACATCCACTCATTAGATGAAATTGATGCCTCCTTGCTTATCGATTTTCGAAATCGAATTAAAAAAGTCAACCGTCACGGTGCTTCAAAAATTACACCTCTGTCAATCGTTGCAGCGGCGACTGTAAGAGCTCTAAAAAAGTACCCGATGATGAACGGTCACGTCGTCGGTACTCCGGCAGAAAAAATCATAATCCCCCCCTTCATCAATTTAGGAATAGCTGTCGCTTCAGATTCAGGACTTTTAGTTCCAGTAATTAATGAAGCGAATGACATTGATATTTTTGAGCTTGCTGAAAAAATATCTGAACTGGTAGAACTCTCACGCGATCAAAAAATTACTGCCGACCAAATGCAAGGAGCAACTTTCACAATAACCAACTACGGCTCACTAGGCGGACGTTGGGCACTTCCTATAATTTCCTTAGGTCAAGCAGGAATTCTTGGCGTTGGTAAAATCGAAGAACGACCCTTTGTCGTGGAAAGCAAAGTAGAAGCCCGACCCACAATGCCGTTAGTTTTAGGGGCTGATCACCGTCTAATAGATGGAGATGTGGCCGAAGCTTTTAAAAATTCAGTTATGGATGACCTTCTAGAACCGCTAAATCTATTGGTTGCAGAGTGAGGTTTTCTTGGTAGTAGGTGAGGTTGCTTCGTCAGTTGACCTACTTGTTATTGGAGGAGGTCCCGGCGGTTACGCTGCTGCATTAAATGCAAGTCGTTTGGGCAGAAAGGTATCGTTAGTTGAGAATAGATTTATAGGTGGAACTTGCCTTAATGTCGGCTGCATTCCTTCCAAGGCACTAATTGAGATTGCAGATCTAGCCCATTTAGGAAACGATACAAAAAATTTGGGTGTAGAAATCTCCACAAATGTTGACATGGTTAATGTTAACGAGCATGTAAAAAATATTGTAAACGAGCTTAGTAATGGTGTTTCATTTCTATTAGACAAAGCAGCAGTTGCTGTAATCAATGGAACGGCAAGATTTACAAGACCCAATAGAGTTGCGGTCGAAAGTGGTGATGGTCACTTGGAACATATTGAGTTTCGTGATGTAATTGTGGCAACTGGTTCATCTCCAATTATCCTTCCGGATCTGCCTGTGGATGGCAAAACGATTGTCGACTCAGACTCATTACTCTTTCAGGATTCATTACCTGATCAATTGACCCTTGTAGGAGGAGGTTATATAGGGGTGGAGTTAGCTACTGCTTATGCGAAATTGGGATCGCGAGTAGTTATTGTTGAATTTGAAGAACAGCTTCTACCAGGTTTTAATAAAAATCTTAGTAAAAAGTTGGAAGATGGTCTTCGTTCATTGGGAATTGGAATTTGTCTAGGTTATAAAGCTGTTTCATTCAGTAAAAATGAACTCATTATCGAGAATAATGAAGGAAATTCTTCTATACCTAGTGATCTTGTGGCAATTGTGGCTGGAAGAAAACCCAACAGTGACACTGTTAATGTCACGGAAAGTGGCGCCTCTCTGACCGCCTCGGGCCATGTAAAAGTGGATGCGCAACGACGCGCAACAGAACATGTTTTTGCAATTGGTGATTTGACCTTAGGTCCTGCATTAGCCCACAAAGCTACTGCTGAAGCAAAAGTTGCTGCTGATGTAGCCTGTGGAATTCCAAACGCTTTTGACCCAAATTGCATACCAATGGTTGTGTTCAGTGACCCTCAAATAGTAACTGTTGGAATCGATCCAGATTCAGATCAATATTCAGAGCGAAATCTAAACTCTTTTCGTTTTCCTTTTTCAGCCTCCTCAAGAGCAAAAACACTCAGGGACGCTTCAGGGTATGTGAATATCGTGGCTGATGAAGAAGGTACTATTGTGGGTTTTCAAGCCATAGGAAAACATGTAGCTGAATTAGCCGGCGAGGCGGCTCTAGCAATTGAGACCGCTGCAAGCATTGAGGATCTTACTGGCACTATTCACGCTCACCCAACAATGGGTGAAACCATTGCTGAAGCCGCTCTTGGTCTTGCAGGCGAACCACTTCATTTATCAGGTAAATAGTTTTCCTTAGTGATGATTTGCGAAAATAAGAATTTCTACTTTTACTATTCAACATTAATTCTCCAGAAAGCCTACGATCACTCAGATGGATTCTAATTTTGATTTTAAAAGCCGCTACGATGCAGGTCTTAGAAAATGGGATAAGTACGGACCTGACTTCATACCCGCATGGATAGCAGAACATGACTTTGGACCCCCACCCGCTGTCAATGAAAGGCTCAACCATGTGGTGTCTTCAGGTGCATTTGGATATCACGACGCAGATCGGAGGCTTGGAAGTTCCTTTGCCTTCTGGGCTGATACTAGGAGCTCTTGGAAAATTAATCCGCAGCTAGTAATACCTACCGTAACGGTACTTCAAGGAGTCGCAGCTTGTGTAGAAGCTTTCAGTTCCCTCGGAGATGGAATTTTATACAACACTCCTTCTTACCCTCCTTTTCTGGATTTACCTTCACATTCAAAAAGACGTTCTGTGGAATGGCCTCTGAAGAAAACTGATGAAGGCTGGCAGTATGATATGGAATCGCTTGAGAAAATATTGAAGAACGACTCTGGTATACGACTATTGCTCTTATGTAACCCACACAACCCAACAGGCGTTGTACTCAAAGAAACCGAACTTACTCAAATCGTAAATCTGTGCCATGCATACAATTTGACATTAATTTCAGATGAAATTCACTCTGATTTTATTTACAAAGAATCAACTCACATTCCGACCTTGACAATCGATGGTGCTGATTCAATAACAATTTCTCTTACCTCTGGAGCAAAAAGTTTTGCTCTGGCTGGTCTCCGTTGCGCGGTGGCAATTCCAGGTAATGACTCACTTAAAGAAAAACTTTTAGAAGTACCAAAATTTCTTTTAGGAGGATCCAATCGAATGGGTTGCGAAGCGACCATAGCAGCGTGGAAAACAGGATCCACATGGATGGATGAACTTGTTAAAACACTTGATGAGCGAAGATTGCATCTTAAGTACCGACTTGACCATGAAATTCCGAAAGCAAAAATGTTTCTGCCCGATTCAACTTTTTTAGCTTGGATAGATCTTTCAGAATTTAATCCCGGAGAAAACCCTGCCAAATGGCTACGAGAAAAAACCGGTATAGCTTGTGGCAATGGACCTGATTTTGGTTCTGGTGGAAAGAATCATATTCGATTGACTTTTGGTACCTCTGCAAGTCTTCTAGATGAAATAATAGAGAAGATTATCAAAGGCCTAGTTTGAGATGATCAAAGGTTTAGGTTTTCAAAAAACTCCACCTTCTCAACTGGCCTTAGCAGGAATGGTCAGCGCAGCCTTGGCACTCGCTTTTAGTGAATTGGTAGCGTCCATTACAAACAAAACAACTTCTTTGGTTTTCTCTGTAGGTGAATTTATTATTGATGTCACTCCAGGAAATGTAGTTCGAGCGAGTATTGAAACTTTGGGAAACTCTCAAAAGATAGTTCTTCTATCCTCTATAACTATCCTTTCAATTCTTTTTGGAGGATTTCTGGGACTACTTTCACGCAAACATCCCGAAGTGAGCTATTTACTTTTCATTCTTTTCGGAGGTTTTGGTGGTTGGACATTGAACCGCGACCCTCTTACTTCTACAGCCTCCGCCCTCTCTCTTTCTTCTACTGCCACACTTCTGGGAGTCTCAACATTTTTTTTCCTAAATAATGTTTTGAAGCGGCCTGAAACCACTACTTTTGAAGATCCGAAACACAGGTATGCAGACAGACGTCAATTTATTAATTGGGCTACAGGTATATCTGTCGCCGCAGGAACCATGACAGGTGTGGGACACTTTCTACTTAAGGACAACACAGTTCAAAATATTCGTGAAAATATTGTTTTACCAAGTATTAAAGAAAAAGAAGAAACACACAAGAGCGATGATATGACTTCTGAAATATCTTCTTCAAACACAGTAACCCCTTCGAAGGAAACTGACCTGCTTTCTTTTTCTGAGATGAATGACATTGAAGACATTTCGCCATACATAACTCCAAATAACGATTTTTATCGTATAGATACTGCTTTGCGAGTTCCTACAATCGAACCAGTTGACTGGCGCCTTACAGTCGATGGCCTCGTTGAGAGCCCTTATGAAATTTCTTTCGATGAAATACTTGAAATGGATCTTGTTAAAAAAGACGTAACTTTAGCTTGTGTTTCTAATGAAGTAGGTGGATCACTGGTCGGAAATGCTATTTGGACTGGTGTCCCTTTGAGTGAAATTATTTCCATGTCTAAACCTTCATCAAATGCTGAACAGGTTATGTGTCATTCGGTGGATGGATTTACTGCTGGTTTTCCTATTGACAACATTTTTGATGGACGTACGGCTCTTTTGGCAGTTGGAATGAACGGTGCACCTTTGCCAGTAATCCATGGGTTCCCTGCTCGTTTAGTGGTAGCTGGTTTATATGGCTATGTTTCCGCTGTTAAATGGATAAAGAGGATTGAGATTTGTACTTGGGAGGGAAACGACGGATATTGGATACCTCGTGGATGGTCAAAAAAAGCCCCGATAAAAATCTCCTCACGGATTGACGTTCCAAGAGAGAGAAAGATCGATTCCGGAATTAATGCAGTTGCTGGTGTTGCTTGGGCTCCACTTTCGGGCATAAAGACTGTAGAGATTTCTTTCAATTCAGGACCTTGGGAAGACTGCAATTTGGGCATCTCGTTAAGTGGTGAATCTTGGACTCAGTGGGCTTACAGGTGGGATGCAACCCCAGGTAAATATGAAATTAAAGTAAGAGCTATTGATAATAACGGTATTGTTCAATCCTCAAGTGTTGTAAGTCCCGCACCAGATGGGGCGGAGGGCTTCGATCAGATTTCAGTTCGGGTTGTTTGACTAACTATTAACCTGCAGCAACTGTCGTTGTGGTTTCGGCTACTGTCGTTGTAGTTTCGGCTAGTGTCGTTGTAGTTTCAGTCGCTGTTTCAACTGAGGCTTCTACTTCTGTCTCACCTGAGGCTTCTACTTCTAAGTCTTCCTGTGGGGCTTCTGAACTGGTGGTCGTGGTTGGAACACCGGGAACTCCATCAGTAGCTAGACCTCTTTCTTCAAGAGCTTCGACGTGAGCCGCCCTTGTGCCATTTCCATACCACCCATCTGCTTCTATTTCGAGAACCGTTTGAAGTGCTTCGGTAACGGAACTTGGTCCCCACTGGTAGGAGGCGGTTAATATCGCTTCCACTTCACTGTCATTAATGACAGTATCGATAATCGATGGCAACGTAGGAAGTTGAGCTGTAGTTGTTGTCACCTGCACGTCCTCTGTTTCAGACATCGTAGTTGTGGTCACAAGCAGAGGTTCTGGCTGTGGCGGAGCAACAGCTAAAAGTTCAATTTCAGTCTCCAAATCAAGTACATCCTCTCTGAGTTGAACAAGTTCAGCTCGAAGGGTCTGAATTTCATCATCATTACTCTCAAAAAGACCGCATCCAGTAGCGGCTAAAGAAAGGCAAACAATCATGGCTGTTGAAATTAGAGAAGTATTCATCACGACAGTATTCCAGAGATGAGAGGCAATAACGAGTCAGAAATGAATTTTCTCAATCTTTAACTGTAATATTTACAGAAACAGACTCAGATCTTCTACCTATCTGATCGTTTGTAGTTATGAAAAAAGTGTAATCCTGACCCACCTGTAAGTTTTTTATTGCGTGAGTAAACCAAGTGATACCTTCAGCTTTTTTCCATGGGTTTCCTACCCTTTGAGATATCCAATCGTCATAGGTACTCAGTCTCGCCGCCACATTTGGGAGTCGTGTACTCGCACAGTCACCTTCTGGTCCCCAGGCTATAACTCCCAGCAATACCGGTAAACCTGATCCGGTGGTAACGGGTCCACCTCCATCTCCAAGACATGAACCTATTTTCTCTTCTCCTCCGACACAAAGCCATTGTGATGAATCAAAGGTTGACCACTGACCACAACGGTTAGTAGCCGGGTTAAAAAGAACTGAGCCCTGTGCCTGTCGTAGGATTGTTTCTTTTGTTGCTTCGCCTGCAACTGTCGAACCCCAACCTGCTGTTTTTATTTCAGTGCCGTCTAAAGGTAGCTGAATATTTGTTTCCCAAGGAATCCAATTAGCTTCGGTTGAAGTAACAGATGTTGAAAGTTCCAAAAGAGCCAAATCATGTGTTAATGGACTCGCCAAATATCCTTCGTGTATATGAATATTTTTCACCTGTAAACGATCTTCTTGTTTCACTGTTGACAAGTCTGCAATTCCAGTTGATATCTCTATATTGGATGAACTTTTTCCTCCATCGACGCAGTGAGCGGCTGTTATTACCCACGCCGAAGCAATTAGACTTCCGGCGCAGAACCTCGCCTGCGTTGCATCTGCAACTCCAGAGGCTAGAAGGGCCACTATGTGAGAATTCTCGACTATTTCAGCTTTTTCCCCACCTATGATCATTTTCTCTTGTGTCGACTCCCCACTCCTAGTTACATTTCCACGAGTTACTTCTGAATCAATATTGAGAGGAGTGTTTTTTAATTCTCCTGCTTCATAGTGCTGTATTGAAAAGCTAACTCCGTTCAATTTTTCGGGGTAGTCCCAACTGATGAGAACTTCTCCTGACTTGCTTTCAGCTTCAACATTCAGAGGTCTTGAAGGTTTATCTAAAAGAGTCGTTCTTGGAGTGTGGATTTTCATGATAATCGGATCAGAATAAGGCGTTTTAGTTGAGTCATTTTAGGCAAGTATTTGAAATGTGTAACTCAAATCACTTTTAAGATTTTCTATTTCATACTCATTTTTCTCTATCCCAGAGATCCACGTCCATTGCCAACCAACATGTGAAGTTATCCAATCTGCGTAATAACTAACCCGCGTCATCACATCCACGTCTTCTGCACACCTGTTTGTTGCATCAGTCATTCCATATGAAGTAATTCCGGCTAAAAACCAGTGCCCGTCGATTTCGACTACATTTGGCCCACCGCTGTCCCCTGTACAGGCTCCTTTCCTAGCAGGAGAATCAGAACAGATCCTGCTTACAGCCACAAAATCAGTATCAGAACCACAGAAATCATAATCATGATTTCCGATTACGTTTACAACAGTTGATTTAAGATCGTCTGGATACGGTCCCTTATTAACAACATCTGTACTACCCCATCCGGTTTTAAGAATTGGAGTTCCATCCTTTGGAAGTGTCGAATTATCAAGCCATGGCATTGGTGTTGCCATTTGTACAGGGATGGGTTTCGATAAGTGAATTAGAGCTATGTCATTATTTACGTTCCTGTCGTAGGACGGATGAGGGTAAATCGCTTGGACATCAAAAGTGTCTTCTTTGCCAATGGTTGAAAGTCTCTGTCTTCCAACCGCTATTTTTATCTCTGATGCTTGCACGAATCCACTGTTATCATCAGTGACACAGTGAGCTGCAGTTAAAACCCATTCTGGTTTTATCAAAGCTCCGCCACAATATTGATCTTGTAGAGGATTATTTCCATCCATTATCGCAACTTGAAAAGATGTATCTCCAGATTTTTCTTCTTCTGCTCCGACTATAAGAGGGGTTACTCTTGCAATGGTCGAATCAACTATCTGCTTCTTTCTACTTGAAGTTTTAGTTGCGATAGTTGAAGTAGAAGGTTTCCAATTCGCCTGTTCACCGACAGTTATAGGGCCAAATGTTTCTGCATCATCCGCAGCAATTAAAAATATTTCACTCTGACTTTGACCTAAGCTATTTACACCATCACCGGATTTTGTAACTGCTATATATTTTCCATCTCTAGACCATGCTGGTTCGCTCTCGTTCCAGTCGTTTTCAGTTATTTGCTCTCTGTCGCTGCCATCTGGGTTCATTGTAAAAAGCTCGACGTTACCGTCACTGTTGCTCAAAAAAGCAATCTTCTTACCGTCTGGTGACCATGTCGGCCATGCATCACCTACACCTTCATTTTCAGTTATTTGCGTCATAGAATTGTCCTGAGTGTCGAGAGTGTAAATTTCGGTATCCCCATCCATCCGCCCCGAGAATGCAATTTTGCTTCCCACAGGGGACCACGCTGGTATAGACCATCCACCTGTATCTACTTCGTTCAAGAGGCGTATTTTGCTGCCATTAGAATTCATTATGTGCAGGCGGTAGGTGTTATTTATTTTCCTTTCAAAAACTATTTGCTTTCCGTCAGGCGACCATGTCGCGAATGCATCCTCTGAAAAACTACTGGTAAGATTTTTGAGGTTTGTTCCGTCAGCATCAATAACAAAAATATCCCCCGGTGCCGTACCATGCTTGGCGTCGAAAGCTATCTTCGTTCCATCAGGTGAGTAGATACCGGACCAGTCATCGACTTCATTGTTAGTTATTTGATTTAGACCGGTTCCATCAGCATTAACTGTGTAAAGTTCCCAATCCCCGTCTCTATCACTCATGAATAGTATCTCACCGGGAATATTAGGTTCTGCTATCAGTTCGTATGGAGCCGGGTAAGTCTGTCGATAACGAACTGTGAATTCGGTTCCTTCTTTTTGAAAATCATCAGTGGTTTCCCAGTTCAACTTTGCTGAATCTATTCCTGTTGTCACATTCAGTTTGATCGGCCCAGTGTCTCGAGTTGTGTTTTCAAGCGTTTCGGTGTTGTTATTTTCGCTGCTTTTCTTAGATCCGTCTTCGTTTTCCTTTTCTTCATTTATGGATGCATCAAGCCCGGCCAGAAATGTGAGCACACTTCCACCCAACATCTGTGCTTGAGGTTCACTTAGACAGTAATAATCAGTCAGCCAGTTGAGAGCCTCTATTTCCTCTTCATTCCAAACCGTCGTGTAGCGATTTGGGCCTGTTGGATCAAGATCTCCACCTAGGTTACTTTCACAGTCATTTCCGGTTGCTTGAGCTATAGCTACAAGTAAAAAACGTAAAACTTCGACACCTGCTTTTTGCAGTTCTCCGGGATTTTCATATCCCAGATATTCTGCAGCCCAGATAAGGTCTTCTAGACCTTCTGTCGGGTATCCGGTTTCGACAGTTACTTCATCCGCCTGAACCGTTTCCAATTGTGAAAACAAAAGAGTGACACTAACTAGTAGTGCTAATAATAACTTTGGCAGTCTGGATTCTTTCACACTTGAAGACTAGATGAATCTGAAAGGTTTACCTTTTTTATTAGCCCGCTTTTGCATTCTTCTCTTTACACGTGTCTACTTTAATTTCTGTCTTATCAACTCGCCGCCCTACTTGCTGCTACCTCTTGGGCTTTAAGCAGTCTGATTGCTGCGGAACCTTCGCGGCGTCTCGGAGGCGCGCGGTTTTGTCGAATAAGAATGCTCTACGTGAGTGTCATGTTGATAGTTGCTGCAACAATTTCGGGTGGTTGGAGCACGTTGCACTTTAGTGATGCGACACTTATAGCTGTATCCGGTCTGATAGGAATCTTTGTTGGTGACGTGGCCCTATTTACAGCAATGGCTAGGATCGGCCCGCGAAGAACCGGAATGCTTTTTACCCTCAATGCGCCAATGGCAACAATCGGCGGAGCTCTATTTTTCCACGAAAGACTATCTATCTCTTCATTCACAGGTTCTGCCCTGATTCTTCTTGGTGTTACCTTGGCGGTCATATACGGAAATCCTTCTGACAGAACAGGAGTTTTTGAACGCGTTGAAGGTTCCCTTTTTGTGGGAATTTTCTGGGCGACTGTTGGAGCATTAGGACAAGCCGGCGGTGCTTTGGCTGCAAAACCTGTTTTGGAGGACGGTGCCGATACTCTTGCTGTTGCGGCTTTAAGAGCTCTGCTCGCTACAGCCGCCATGTGGTCTCTGCCTTCTCAAACTGACAAGTTGACTCGCTCTGTAGAGAAATCCCCTCTTTTGGAATACGACCAGATCAAATTAGCCTCTAGTGGTCTAATCGCGATGGTGTTAGGAATGACCCTTCTTCTTTACGCTCTAGCTAACGGTGATACAGGAATTGTCTCCATACTTTCAGCAACTACTCCCGTTCTGCTACTCCCACTACAAGCAGTAGTTACGAAGAAAATGCCAGTTCCGTTTGCATGGTTTGGTGCGATCCTGACTGTTATCGGAACTTCTTTACTTATTTAGATCGATTCTTGAAAGATAATTTAGTTAATTTTTCCAGTTTGGTTTTAACATTTTTTTCGTCCATTAAGAAAAACACAACAACAATTATTGGATACAAACCTAATATTCCACTGTAGTGACTAAGAGTTCGATAATCAGTGATTGTTACCACCAATCCAGATCCGAGTCCTGCTAGCCCTCCTGCTGCCGTCATTGATAAATCTGCTAAACCTTGAATTTTAACTTTTTCCGGTCCGTCAAATTCTCCTGCTATTAGTGTGGAACTTGCCACTAATCCAAAACTCCAGCCCAAACCTATGAGAAAAAGACCCATGAAAACACCTAATGAATCTTGAGGTTCAGTATGAGATGCAAGTTCAGATCCGATTACCAAAAGTGAACCTCCGAGCGCAATAACAGTTTTTGCTCCAATTTTTTCGGTTAGAACACCAACAAGTGGTGAAAATGCGTACATGCCGATTATGTGAAGAGATATAACAAAACCAACTATTTCGAGTTGATGTCCACCATCTTTAAGGTGTAACGGCGTCATTGTCATAACCCCAACCATGACGACATGTCCCACAACCATGGAACCAACGGACAGTCTTCCGACTCTTGACGTGAAAAGTATCTTGAAAGCTTTTTTAAGGGAAGTTTGCTCCCCTCCTTCTGGTCTTATACCTCCTGTTACAACTAGTGGATCTGGTCTAAGCCATCTTTGAATGGTTAAAGCCGCCAATAAGAAGAGTAAAGCTGAAACGATATAAGGCCCTGCAAGTTCAGGGGCGCCAAGTAAGTTGCCTAGTTTTTTTGCAGGACCGAGACCAAGGGTAGGTCCAAGAACTGAGCCTATAGTTGACGCCCAAACCAAGTTGCCTATTGCAGAAGCTTTATTTTCTTCGGGAGCTAAATCTGCCGCCGCAAAACGCGCAGCTAAATTTGCGCCGTTTCCAACTCCTACTCCGAGAATGCCAAGCGGAAGAAATATATAGACCTCGGTGATAGCTGCTGTCATCGCTAACACTGCTCCCACTACAGCAACTGCATAACCCGTGACTATTCCGGGTCTCCTACCTTTAGCAGCCATTATTTTCGCCAGAGGTAAGGTTGATAGTGCTGCTCCTGTGGTTAAGCATGCTGCAGCTAACGCTCCGAATGTTTCATTTCCTGTTATTTCCTCTCCTAGAACCGCAGCAGCTGAGTATGCACTGGTAATAGCTGCACCTGCTGGTACGAGACCTGACATAAGGGTTCTGAGGGTTTGTTTCTGAAGTTCGGCATGATTAGTTAATTCATCCAATTCATGCTCTTTTGACATTCACGAAGCGTACGACACATATCCCTATTTAGTTGTTATTTCCCAAGATCTGCTTAGATGTTTGGAGTTTTATGTTTAAAAAACCTTATTTAGAAATCGATACTGCTTCGGCGAGACGTGTGGCTGTAGCTGCACAGGGTTTACATCGTCAGAGACCCGAAGTGCAAGTTGATCGAAGACATTTTCGTCGTGTGATCAGAGATACAGGTCTTGTGCAACTCGACTCGGTTCAAGCACTCTGCAGGTCTCATTACTTAGTATTTTTCAGCCGTTTAGGAAAATACGACCGAGGGAAGCTAGATGACTGGATTTGGCATTCAGGGGAAATTTTTGAATCATGGGCACATGAGGCATCAATTTTGCCTGTTGAGACCGAGCCTTTTGTTCGTTGGAAAAAAAGTAGGGCTCGTGAAGGAGAAACCTGGAAAGGTCTTTTTGAATTGGCTAACTCGGATAAAAAATACGTTACTGATGTGATGAATCAAGTCTTATTATCACCATTTCCAATTAAAGCTTCTGAATTGAGTGAGCCGCGAAGCCGTTCTGGATCTTGGTGGAGTGGTCGTTCAGATGGACAAAAGACCCTTGATTGGCTTTTCAGAATTGGTGAAATAGCTGTAAAGCGCGATAAAAAATTTTCTAGAAGTTACGTTCCGTTTAATTCAGTGATTCCAAGTGAAATTTGTTCTTTTCCTGATCCTCTCGAGAGCAACTCTATAGATGAGTTGATTCTGATCGCTGCGCGTTGTAATGGAATCGGAACAGTGAGTGACATTGCTGATTACTTCAGGATGAAACCGTCATTCGTGCGTGATGCAATCCCGTCTCTTCTGGAACAGAAAAAATTAGTCCGTGTAAGAGTTCAGGGATGGAGTGAAAATGCATATCTTCATCCTTCTGTTTATGTGCCTAAGAAAATTGAGTCCAGATCCCTGCTGTCTCCTTTTGATTCTCTGGTTTGGTGCCGGCCTCGACTTGAAAGGCTTTTTAATTTCAAATACAGGTTAGAAATATATGTTCCACAGGATAAACGAAAATATGGTTACTACGTTTTGCCTTTTCTGTTAGATGAAAATCTGGTCGCTCGTGTGGATTTAAAAACTGTTCGCGCTGAAGGGAAGTTGCTGATTAAAGGAATCTATTTAGAGAAGGGGGCGGATCCAGAAGTGGTAATTTCTGAACTTTCGAAAGAGTTAAAAGAGCTTTCTGCTTTTCTCGACCTTCCGGAAGTAATGATTATGGGAAGAAACAAGCTGGCGATACTTCTTCGATCTTTTTTTGATTCAAATTAGCCAATTGCTAAAAGTGCTATCGAGGTTAAACCTAAGGAAAGCCCAACTATCTGACTTTTTACTAGCATTTCTTTTAGGAAAAATCGTGCGAGTAGGACCGTCACTGCAGGGTAAAAGGAAGCTAACACGGACACTAAACTAAGCATTCCTTTGTTTAATGCCGCTAAAAGAACGACATTTGCGAATGTGTCGAAAAATCCAGCTCCAATTATGTAAGGCGTGGAGTTTTGTTCTGGTTTAATATTTTTTCTTCCGATTATTACGAAAAGAAAAATTGCCACTACTGAAAAAACTCGTGAGCCGACAACAGGCCAAGGTGCTGTTGTTTCAGAGGTGCCGTCAATGACAATAAAGAAAGCCCCAAATGCCAATCCAGCTATCAAGGCTTCTAATATCAATACACCTTTAATGATCGTCCGTTCACCTGGTGTCCAAGAGACCAAAAATATCGACAAGAGACCAACAAATATTCCTACAGTCTGTTGAGTTGAAAGTTTTTCCCCTGAAAGTAAACCCCAAATAACAGGTAGAGTTGCGCACGCTACTGCCGTGATCGGAGCAACTATTGCCATTGGTCCCTTTGCTAAACCTCTATAAAGAAGACCTAAACCACATAAACCGAAACTCGAGGCTAAGACCCCTAAAAAGAAGTCGTTTGTTTTAAACTCTTCCGCCATTAATGGAGCTAAGACAAGAATTATTATTAGGCCAAGAAAATGCGAAATCGCCAGCACGGAGACAATGTTTGTTTTCTTTGTGGCCTTACCACCAAAAAAATCTCCGGTTCCTGCTAGTACAGCCGCTGCTAACGCTAAAAAAGTAACCATTTAAATTGATTAATTTAATCAGTCATTCAGGCAGGAACTCATCAGCATCAAGATCTTCGATAGCTGTGGACACTCGTGCAAACATTTCCGTGACAAGCTGTACTGCACGCTCATTTACTAGAGCAGCTGCGGAAGCTTGCACGGGGTAAGCCAAGCAAAACAATATGGAACGTCTGTAATCCTCCATGAGTCGATCTTGTGGGTAGTCCAGGCCAATTTCACTTAAAGTGTTTCGATATCTGTCCAACAATTCGATTTCATGGTTTCTCCGGTCTTCAATCGTGAGACTCTGACTTAGAAAATAGCCAACGTCGTAGCCTCCGACAGTTTTTATACAAATCTGCCAATCAATAACTTTGAGAGTTTCATTTTGGAAAAAAAGGTTATCTAGTCGGAAATCTCCGTGCGCCAAAGTGATTGGACTGTCGGCTAACTCCATCATTTCACCTGTTACAGTCGGGAATTTTTCTCCAACTTTTTTTATGCGGTCAGATACTCCATTTGGGAACATTTCCATACAACTTGGCCATGCTTCAGAAAAACCTTGAGCTATAGCTTGAGGGAACGGAACATCCCATCCGTATGGGACCCATGATAGGTCTTCGTCGAAACGTTCACTTTCCCAAAATGCTGCATGATGCCTTGCAAGTGCTTCTATCGCAATTTCAGCTTTATCTAAAGGGCAACCGTCTAACTGACTTATGACTTCCGTTCCATCAAGATCTTCGAGAACTAGTACAAAGTCATCGGATTCAGGATCGTGGTATGCCGCATGACATTTGGGTGTACCAAGAGGTGTGTCTTTTGCTGCATCTCGATAAAAACCGATTTCCTTTCCGTAAAACATGAAAGCCCGAGCTATGTGTCTTGTCTGTTCGTGTGGTGATGGCACTTTGATAACCACAGAACTAGGAGCTTCTTTTGGCGAGGAATCACTATATGAGAGTTTCACTCTGTACAAAAGACCCATTATTCCCACACCTTCACCTATCACTCCAACCTGCATGTCAGTGATTTCAACTCCGGCAAATCCAGAACTTTGCAGCACGCCTGTAAGCCAACTCGCCGAGACATCTTCAATTGTGCATGGAAAATCTTTAGTAGTCATAAAAGCCTCCTTGAACTAACTCAATTATCACTGAAAAAATGACACATATCGAATCGGGTGAGCTTCTCTTAAAAAGAAGACAAGCAGTTCTAAAAAGGTTTATGAGATAAAAAATGGAGTGCCACCAGTAACGATGACACTCCAAATTCTTTTAAAAGTTTGTTTAGTAAATAGCCATCAACTCTGCAAGAACAAGAAGAACGACAATTACCACACTGACAGCCCGTAAAGCCCCAAATGGAATTTTTGCCCAGTTGCGACCAATGTGACTGTTTGCCATTTCTTCATCCATGTCTTTTGCTCCTGCACCTATGTCAGCCAAGACACCGTCCATGGTCATTGCACTCCAAAGAGACCCAAGAACTGTCCATGCTGCGATAGCAAGTTGAACACTTGAATCCTCTAGCCCTGCTGGACTCCACGCAAGGATTATTCCAAGGACAGTATGTGCCAAGGAGAACGGTAGAAGAATTGCACGTGCATCACCTGCACGATTGCTAGTAACTGATACTAATAAATCTGAACGCATTTAATTTCCTTTCTATTCAAAACGAATGAAAACAGAAAACTAAAAAGGATACAAATCGGCTGAAATTAACTCCCAGAGAAGCATTTTAGAACTTTATATTTTAGAGAAAATCTGCTATTAGTGATAGGTATCCCTTAAAAGGAGGAATTATGGAAATTACTGCAGTAACCACATGGCAAGGAACCCCTGCAGCAATAAAATTTGTTGCAGAAGCAGCAAACAGTGCCGTCGAAATACACGAATCTTTAGGAGCTAGTAATCCAAGATTCATGAGACCAGTAAGTGGAGATCAAGGAGTAGCCTTTTACTCCATTGACTTTGAATCCGTTGAATCTTACGGAGCTTTCACTGACGCTCTCCGTAAACATGAATGGTGGGCGCAAACTGAACAGGCCATCGCCGATGCATATCCCGATCTGGAAATGAAAGGAACTGTTATTTATTACAACACGCTTACGTCGTAATTTACTAAGAAGAGCTAAGGAATAAATAATTACATCTAAATACTAAGACGCTTAAGACGATTCTTATAAGGGCCGTAACGCCATATCATCTCCTTTCCGTCTAAATAACGTGTCACGAATACTATCTTTCGCCCTCCGGGGTAAAGATTTAGGCGACCTTTTTCAAAACGTGCGGCAACCTTAATCTGTGTTCTTTTGTCTCCATGTACGTCATTTACCCCACCTGCAAGAGTTCCATCAACGTACATATCGTGAATAACTCCTCCAGCTGTTACAACAACTCTGTTACCAGCCTGTTCTACTCTTTCTATATGTCCCTTTAAAGGACCTCTGTAGACCTGCCATACACCTCTAAGGTCAGGAGCTCCAGGTGAAATAGGTTCGTCGCATTCAGCTAAAACCAGTGGCGGAAATTCTTGATAGCCCCCCGGAGGAGTATGAGCTACAGGTATATCAATTGTCCTTACGGTCGTTTCTGGTAAAGAATTTGAAAGCTGTGGAAGTTTGAAGTGTTCTTTACCAGCAGGTGGTTCACTTGGGTGTTTTCGAATCCGCATTGGAAGGAAAATTAGTTTTATAAGTATTCGTAAAAAGGATCGCAATTTCATTCTCTTTAAATATAGGTCATTGATAATCTCGGGAGTCAAACCTGCTCTTGTTATCCATCACAATACGCCTACTAATGTGAACGAATGGAAGAAATTCGTATAGCAGCATTATCTATGCCCAAGGCACTCGAAGACTACCCATTTGGTGAAGGTATTACTGTATTTAGAATTTTCGATAGGAAAGGTCCTATCTTTGCAATGTTTTCTGATGAAAAACATATTTTGAACGTAAGAGTACCAATCGATTTTTTTGAAATATCCGACACAATAGAAGGAATTACTCCACTTAGAGTTTGGAAAAATTGGATTTCAGTGGACTTAACAACCATAAGTAAAAAACAAGAAATTGATGACTTAGTTACTGAAAGTTGGTATGAAGTGACTGAAAATTTATCTAATAAAAAAAGAGAACTTTTAAATAAAAACTGATTTAAGAAAGTTTCCTACTTTTGGAAACTAATTTTCTGACTCAGTAAACGTCGAAACATTAATTAATCCGAAGAGGTATCGTAAAATGACCCGCCACTCCACCATCTCTCAAATCGCGGTTTGTTCACAGAAGCAACAAGTTCCAGCAGCATCCCGCTGGTGGGAGCAAGGTACGTCATATTGCCAAAACCCTCTTCTGGGGATTTAGCTGCTCCGATTAGGTTCCAATTTAGACTCAGTAAACGTTCAGTCTCTCTTTTTACATCATCTACCCAAACTCCGAAATGGTGAACGCCAGAATTTTGACTGCCATCCCAGAAAGAACCAAGTTGACCTTCAAGTAGTTCAAGGTGTTGACCTCCTTCACATGAGTACACAAACTTAAGAGGAATACTTTGCTGACCGTTGTCTGGAGTCCAAAGACCCTGTGAGGGGTTTTCCACCAATTCCGCCCAGGTCAGATTCAAAGATTCGCCCATTTCTTCCATCGCTAGGTGGATGTTTGGAACTCGAATTCCTATATGAAAAATTTCCTTTAAATCGATCATCTCTAATTATGACTTTATTACTACTGAACCCCTCTAAGAGTTCAATTGTGGGTTTTTACTTTCTTAGGTTGATAGATTTATATATCCAATGTTGCTTCAATAAACATTGGATATAAAACCTCCCTTCCATCTCATTTTAGAAGGGGGGTTTTTATTTTTTAAATTATGAATAAGTCATGGCTATTCGCGTCGATAATTGCGAAGCAAACTAAAAAGCGTGGATATGTCTTTGGGTGTAACTGGTTATTTCAAAGTAATCTCATTGCTTAAAAAATCTCTAAGGCTTAAGGTGTCAACATTGATGATATTGAAGGAGTCTAACTCAGGAGGTAAAAATGGGAATTAAGATTAAGTCCATTGCAGCTAAAGGGGTGGCTATTTCCCCGAAGACCAAAGAACTCATAAGTCAAAAACTCGATGCAGTTGGCAAACGACTACCCGACCTTGAACAAGCTTCACTTGTGTTTAAACTTCGACCTCACACCCATGATGTCGAGGTAAAACTAACTATCGAAGGAGGTAGTAATCATCTGCATGTACACGGTGAAGGTAAAACCCCCAGTGCTGCTTTCAAAGAAGCGGTGACCCACGCCCGGAGAATCGCTCGTCAAGAGTCTGAAAAAAGAACTTCTAAACTTAAGCATTACACTCCCCCAACGGCCTTCGCCTTTGAGGAACATAATGAAAAACCACATCTTTAGAGAAGGTGGCGTCCGCAATACATAGAACATTCCTCAGTTAATAGACACGCTACGACTCACTTTTAGCAGTCTCTTAATTGAAGAGTACACGATCCATAAAATCGAAAAATGCCTCCGCCACCGACCTCTCACCTGTTGTCTGTACTTCCCATTGATCAAAACCATGTCCTATTCCGTCGAGAGGATGGAACTCATAAGTGATACCGGCTGCAATTGCGTTTTTTTCAAGGTTTTGTGCATTAGAAAAATGTGTTTGACCTCTATCTTCAGTGCCATGGGCAATAAACAGCATTGGCTCGTCAGCATCGATTACATCCCCATTCCCACAAGAGTGGGTTAGAGCTCCAGAAATGCTAATCACTGCGGCAATCGAGGGTCGAGTGATCTCATACCGATCTGAACAATATGCAACAGCCAATGAAGCAAATGCTCCTGCAGATTCACCCTTGAGAACTATTCGACTAGTGTCAATTTCCAATTCGTCAGCACGCCCCAGCAAGTATTCCAGCGCACTGATGGTATCTTCGACCGCCGCTACAAATGAACGAAATAGTGCTGAAGCCCCAGGTCCACCCACTGCATCCATAAGACCTTCCACTCGGGGGCCTGGAGATGGAGCGTCCGTTGATAAACGATAGTCAATAGATGCAACCACCCAACCGCGTGCCGCGAACTCCTGCACGCCACGCCGCTCGTAATAGATGTTCCCGTTTTGAGTATCACATGACGCTCGATTACCAGTATTAAAACCTCCTCCGTGAATATGTATCAGTAAAGGTCGAGGACCGAGTCCACTAGTGTCAGGTAGACAGAGGTTGAGATGAAGCGGAATTGATTTGCCATCTTGTTTGGCCGCTTGGGTGAATTCTATGTCATTAATCGCAGTTACTTCATATTGATCAACCAGTGCAGGCGTAAATGTCGGTTTACCCATCGTAGAAGGAGTCGATGATGACGGAAAAATCTTCGAGTCCGTAATGGACTCAGAACGCTCAATGACGGGTGTATCTGCTAATTCTTCTAACTTCGGATCACTTTCTGTCACTTCCGCCGTAACAATTGATTCGTTAGCAGCAGTGGATTCCGCAGTTGTTGTCGTGGTGTCAACAGTTCCATTAGTAAAGGATTTAATCCAACATTCGTTGTCTAGAACCCCCTCTCTTTGATTACCTGCCACTGACATAACGTCAAAAGATACGTAGAGTGTTCCTCCTAGCATTAGCAACCACGGACGACTAACTACCTTATTTTCTTCAAAGGTGTAATCAGTTACTGACATTTCTTCAATCAAATTCCAAGTTGCATCAAAAGTCGCCAGTCGAATATTCCTGAATCCTTTTTCTCCACCTTCATATGCGAGATGTATACGGTCTTTAACGGGGTCAAAAACAACTCCCTGAGGCCAAGTTCCTGAAATTCCAAGATCGATGGTTTCTAGGTATTTCCATTCTTTGTCATACCGCAGTGCTGTTAACTTTCCGAGAAAAGAGTCAGAAGTAATGAGGTAGATCGAATCTCCTAGTTCAAGCATTGAAGTTCCGAAGAATTGTGGAGCATCTTTCAGCACCTTGTATTCAACAAAATCTAAGTCAGTAGTAAAGAATCTATGATGAGTCGAATAACCCCTATCGTGGTCAATTAATCGCGATTCTAGAGGTCCGCTTTGAAGTGTTCCGGTTCTATGAGCAGCAGAACCTTCTGGGACATGTAACCCGCTTACATCTAATAGACCATCGAAAAATGCCAACATGTTGTCATTCTCTAATTCGTAATCTCGTTCGATGGGATAATCAGTTTCCGAAAGTTTTTCCCATGAAATGGCATCGAACTTTAAAAGTCTCCATCCAGTAGGAGAACCTGTTGCAAAATATAAAATATCATCTATTAAAAGCGAAGCAGCATCCCCTCCAAAAGGGTAAAAGATAGCAAAATCGTCTTTTTCTTCTAATTTCTTTGTGTATGCCTTGTAACCGTGACCTTGTTCAAAAATACCTTGTCTACCTGCTCCACCAAAAGTAACTATCAGATCTTCAGTTTGTTTACGGTGATGAATTCTACAAAAAGCACCGGGAATATTTATTTCTGAATCAGGAGTTACTTTTACAAGTTTTGAAAATTGGAAATACGGCTGGATTGTTATAGAAGTAGTACTTGAAGCCACAGTCGTAGTCGGAGTCAGAGTCGTAGTTGGAGCCACAGTCGTAGTCGGAGTCAGAGTCGTAGTTGGAGCCAGAGTCGTAGTTGGAGCCACAGTCGTAGTCGGAACCACAGTCGGAGCCGAAGTCGTAGTGGGAGCCACAGTCGAAATCGGAGCCACAGTTTCAGAAGTACCCCCACAAGCAGAAGCACACAAAAACAAACAAGCAAGTACTGAAAGTTTTTTCACATCTGCAAGTCTGACACATCTAGTGGGAATGACACTCCTCGGATATCTATCAATAGATACAACAGAGTGGCAAAATCGGAACAAGCAACAATTTCGAAACTTCTGTAAACAGGAGTAGAATAAACCTCGTATTCCGAAAAGAGTCCGGATGAGAATCACCTATTTACACAGTATTTCTTGTAGTCTTATCCCATGACAAAAGCTGAGGAGTTTTTGTCTGACACGGTTTTCCCACCGTGCGTTAAACCCTCTGCTTGCAGGGGGTTTTTTCGTTTAGTG
>Ga0206683_10000869_pt1 | contig 21243 bp, 17 predicted proteins | sample M280m12015metaG_FD_155483 | JGI IMG/M metagenome (GOLD analysis project Ga0206683, IMG submission 155483) | Ammonia-oxidizing marine archaeal communities from Monterey Bay, California, United States - M2 80m 12015 | ecosystem: Environmental > Aquatic > Marine > Intertidal zone | place: USA...
TGCAATATAAAGCAAGAAAAAAAGCAATAATACTTTTAGCTGACGGAACAATTTTTTATGGAAAGGCTATTGGAAAAGATGGTTCAGCTTTTGGAGAAGTTTGTTTTAATACTGGAATGACAGGATATCAAGAAATATTTACTGATCCTTCTTATTATGGCCAGTTAATGGTTGCAACAAATGCACATATAGGAAATTATGGGATTAAGAATGATGAAATTGAATCTGATAGTATAAAAATTGCAGGATTAATTTGTAAAAATTTTAATTATGATTATTCTAGATATTCTGCAGATAATTCTCTAGAAAACTTTTTTATAAAGAACAATTTGTTTGCTATTTCAAATGTGGATACAAGGGCTTTAGTGTCTTATATTAGAGATAATGGAGCTATGAATGCTGTAATTTCAACGGAGGTTGAATCAATTGCAAAATTAAAAAATCAGCTTAGTAAAACCCCAAACATGGATGGCTTAGAACTTGCTTCTGCTGTATCTGCAAAAGAACCTTATTTTTTTGGCAATAAGAATTCAAAGTATAAAATTGCTGCCCTAGATTTAGGAATAAAGAAAAATATCTTAAGAAATCTATCAAATAGAGATTGTTATATTAAGGTATTTCCTTATGATAGCTCATTTGAAGATATGTCAGCATGGAATCCAGATGGATATTTTTTATCTAATGGTCCTGGAGATCCAAAACCTTTGATAAATGCTCAAAATGTAGCAAAAGAGATTATTGATAGAAATATGCCACTTTTTGGAATTTGTTTAGGTCATCAGATAATTGCTTTAGCAAACGGAATATCTACTTATAAAATGCATAATGGTCATCGAGGGATCAATCATCCTGTTAAAAATTTAGTTACAGGCAAAGGTGAGATAACATCTCAAAATCATGGTTTTGCTGTTGATAGAAAAGAAGCAGAAGAAAGTAAAGATATTGAAATTACTCATGTCCATTTGAATGATAATACCATTGCAGGAATTTCTATGAAAAATAAAAACTGTTTTTCAGTTCAGTACCATCCAGAAGCAAGTCCAGGCCCTCATGATGCTTCTTATCTTTTTGATACCTTTATAGAGAATATTACAAAATCTAAAAAGGGAACGTAGTGTCTGTCATTAAAAAAATAATTGCAAGACAAATTTTTGATTCGAGAGGTAATCCTACTGTAGAGGTAGATGTCATTACAAAAAATGAAATAGTAGGAAGAGCCGCAGTTCCTTCAGGAGCTTCTACAGGTCAGCATGAAGCCGTAGAATTAAGAGATGCAGGAGAAGATTATTGTGGGAAGGGAGTTCTTATAGCTGTTAGTAATGTAAATGATATTATAGCAAAAGAACTTGTTGGTAAATCTATTTTTGATCAGCGAATAATTGATAACACAATGATTGACTTAGATGGAACAGAGAATAAGTCAGTACTTGGAGCTAATGCTATCCTTGGAGTATCCCTTGCAGTAGCTAAGGCAGCAGCAAAAGAAAAGAACATGTCTTTATATGCCTATTTGGGAGGAGATACCGCAAACACATTGCCTGTTCCAATGATGAATATTATAAATGGCGGATCTCACAGTGATGCTCCTATTGCATTTCAAGAATTTATGATAATTCCTGTTCTTGCTAAGAGCTTTTCACATGCAATGCAAATGGGAACTGAAATTTTTCATTCATTAAAAAAAGTTTTAACTAGTAGAAATTTAACTACAAGTGTAGGGGATGAAGGTGGGTTTGCTCCAAAATTAGATGGAACTGAAGACGCTCTTGAAACCATAAAAAAAGCAGTTACAAATGCTGGATATAGTTTTGGCAAGGATGTTATGATTGCATTGGATTGTGCATCCTCAGAATTCTATGAAAATGGAAAATATGATTACACTAAATTTGAAGGGAAAGCTGGAGAAGTTAGAGATGGTAAGGAACAAGCAGATTATCTTTCAGATTTGGCAGATAAATATCCTATTATTTCAATTGAGGATGGAATGGCTGAAAATGATTGGGAAGGATGGAAATATTTAACAGAAAAGATAGGCAGTAAAGTACAATTAGTAGGTGATGACTTATTTGTCACAAACGTTGAGCGTTTATCTAGGGGAATAAATGAATCTATAGGAAACTCTATTTTGATTAAAGTAAATCAAATTGGCACTCTTTCTGAAACCATTGATGCTGTATCAATGGCACATAATGCTGGCTATACTACAGTTATGTCTCATAGATCAGGTGAGACTGAAGATACTACAATTGCTGATCTTTCTGTAGCGCTGTCTACGGGTCAAATAAAAACAGGATCTGCATCGAGAAGTGATAGAATGTCTAAGTATAATCAATTGCTTAGGATAGAGGAAGAACTCTCTGATAAAGCAGTATATCCACAAATGAAAGCCTTTAAATTATAAATATCTAAAAATCAACCTTGAATATCCTTTAATATTCGAGAGAAATTTTGTAAATTTGCACAGAATTTTTGTGAAATTTTCATTATTTTTTAACAGTGTCAGAAAAAGCAACATTAAACGTTAATGGTGGTAGTTATGATCTACCCTTACTGAAGAGTTCAGAGGGTGAACTATGTATTGAAATAAGTAAGCTTAGAGGTCAATCTAATGGAATTACAACCATTGATAGAGGTTTTAAAAATACAGCTTCATGTGAGAGTAAAATTACCTATTTAGATGGTGAAAAAGGTATTCTACGCTATAGAGGTTATTCTATTGAAGAATTAGCTAGCAAGGCTTCATTTCTGGAGGTTTCGTATTTATTAATTTTTGGTGAGCTACCTGATAAAGATGAGCTAGAAAAATTTCATAATGATATAGTTGAACAAAGTATCGTAGCTGATGATATAAAGAAAATCATTGATGCATTTCCCGGAGCTGCACATCCAATGGGTGTTTTGTCAAGTTTAACAAGTGCATTAACTGCTTTTAATCCTGATGATATTTCCTTGGATTATGCCAGAAGCAAGGAAGAAATGTACAACACTATTGTTAAATTAATGGGTAAGATACCTGTTCTTATATCTTGGACATTTAGAAAAAAGAATGGATTTCCACTAGAATATTCTAGTAAAACAAGGAATTTAGACTATGTTGAGAATATTTTACAAATGATGTTTAAAAGACCTAACGAAGACTACGTCCAAAACACCGTTTTAGTTGATGTATTAAACAAACTTCTAATTTTACATGCAGATCATGAGCAGAATTGCTCTACTTCAACTGTTAGAATTGTAGGATCTGCGCAAACCGGATTATTTGCTTCAATATCTGCGGGGATTTCCGCTCTTTGGGGCCCTTTACATGGAGGAGCCAATCAGGCTGTTTTAGAAATGTTTAATGCAATTAAAGAAGATGGTGGCGATACCCAAAAGTATATCAATAAAGCTAAGGACAAGGAAGACCCATTTAGGCTGATGGGCTTTGGACATAGAGTCTACAAGAATTATGACCCAAGAGCAAAAATAATTAAGGAAGCAGCACATAATGTCTTAGACACACTTGGCATTGATGATCCTGTCCTAGAAATTGCAAAAGCACTGGAAGAAAAAGCCTTAAAAGACAAATACTTTGTTGACAGAAAATTATATCCAAATGTTGATTTTTATTCTGGAGTAATATATAGAGCTATGGGAATTCCTTCTGATATGTATACGGTAATGTTTGCTTTAGGAAGATTACCAGGATGGATTGCTCAATGGCGAGAGATGAGATTAATGAATGAACCAATTGGACGTCCTAGACAATTATATACTGGAAGTACATTAAGAAAATTCAAATCAATTTCTAAGAGATAATATATCCTTTTCAATCACACTTTCTTTGTATCTTTATTGAATGTTAAATCTCAATGTAGTCAATGAGACTTCAAAACTAAAGGCAGTTGTATTAGGCACAGCTGTAAGTTTAGGCCCTGCACCAAAATTAGAAGATTGTATTGATCCTAAAAGTAGGGAGCATATATTAAATAATACATATCCAATTGAAGAAGATCTAACTCAGGAATTACAAGAGTTTTTTCAAGTATTAAAAAAACATGATGTAGTCGTGTATAGGCCTAAAAAAATTGAAAATTATAATCAAATTTTTTCTAGAGATATTGCTTTTGTAATAGACAATAAATTTGTTTTTGCCAATGTTGTAAAAGAAAGAGAAAACGAAATTCATGGAATAGAACATATTTTTAGTCAAATTGATAATCAGAATATAATTCATTTGCCTGAAACGTGCCATGTAGAGGGAGGAGATGTAATGCTGTGGGGGAATTATGTTTTTATTGGAACCTATTCAGCAAGTGACTTTTCAAACTATATAACAGCGAGAACTAATAATCAAGCAGTAAATGCTATAAAAAATTTATTTCCAAATAAAACAATTATACCTTTTGAACTCCTAAAATCTAATGATGATCCGATAAACAATGCACTGCATTTGGATTGTTGTTTGCAGCCAGTGGGAAAGAATAAAGCAATTGCATGTCCTGAAGTATTTTTAGATCGAAATCAATACAAATGGATTGTTGATTTATTTGGAGCAGAGAATATATTTGAAATAAGCAAAGAAGAGATGTGTGATATGCACTGTAATATTTTTTCTATTGACCAGAATATTGTTGTAAGTGATAGATCTTTCATCCGATTAAATACTTGGCTTGAAAAAAATAATTTTATTGTTGAGAAAATAAAATACTCTGAAGCATCAAAACAAGGCGGTCTTTTAAGATGTTCAACTTTACCATTAATTAGAGAAAATTAAACATGCAGCAGATAACAAATAGCATATTGATGATTAGACCAGCTAATTTTAATTACAATGATCAAACGGCTAGTAATAATTATTATCAAAAAAAGGGGCTTGCATTAGAGTCAGTTAATGAAAATGCACAAAAAGAATTTGATTTATTAGTTGAAGAATTAAAATCCAATGGAATTAATGTACTAGTTTTTGATGATGATTTGAAACATGAAACACCATCTGCTATTTTTCCAAATAATTGGATATCATTTCATTCAAACGGAGATGTAGTTATATATCCTATGTTTGCAATTAACAGAAGATTAGAGAGAAGAGAAGATGTTTTTAGTTTTGTTGAAAACAAGGGATTTAATATCAAAAACGTTGTTGATTATACTTCTGCAGAGGATGAAAATCTATTTTTAGAAGGTACTGGAAGTATAGTTTTAGATAGAGTTAACAGAAAAGCTTATTGTTCTATATCGGAAAGATCTTCAGAGGATTTACTAATTGAATTTTGTGAAGATTTTCAATATACTCCTGTAATTTTTAATTCGTTTCAAAACGTTGAAGGTCAAAGACTAGCTATCTATCATACCAATGTTATGATGTGTGTAGCTGAAACATTTGCAATTGTTTGTCTTGATTCAATTGATGATGGAACTCAAAGAAAAAATCTAACAAATCATTTAATTGAAAATGAAAAAGAAATAATTGAAATTAGTGAAAATCAACTAGAGAATTTTTCAGGAAATATGCTACAACTTAAAGATTCTAGTGGAAATCCTATACTAGTGATGAGTGAATCAGCACATAAAGCATTAAATAAAGAGCAGGTTGATAAAATACAAAAGCATTGTAAACTTTTATCTAGCCCAATCCCTACTATTGAAAGGTGTGAAGGGGGAAGTGTAAGATGTATGATAGCTGAAGTCTTTCTTCCAATTTCAAAATAAGATTATTAAGCACTATATTTATACATTATAATTCAACATGCAACTTCAAAAGATACTCTCAAAAAATGTAATTGATGCTTTTGATAAACTTTTTAATGTTAGAGTTGAAAATATTGAATTTCAGCCTACAAAAAAAGAGTTTGAAGGAGATATAACTATTGTTATTTTCCCTTTTGTTAAACTTTTAAAACAAACCCCTAAAGATATTGCAGAAAAACTTGGAAGTTCTCTTGAAAAAAAGGACTGTGTAGTTAAATACAATGTTGTTTCAGGTTTTCTTAATCTTGTAATTTCTGATGATTATTATTTAGATTTTTTTGAGTCAATAAAATCTAATGAAAAATATGGCTTCATTCTTCCAACTACTAATGATGCAGTTATGGTTGAGTATTCTTCTCCAAACACGAATAAGCCTTTACATTTAGGACATATTAGAAATAATCTACTCGGCTATAGTGTTTCAGAAATATTAAAGGCGTCAGGAAAAAAAGTTTATAAAACTCAAATCATCAATGATAGAGGCATTCATATTTGTAAAAGTATGGTCTCATGGCTAGCCTATGGAAATGGGGAAACACCTGAATTATCTGGCCTAAAAGGAGACAAATTAGTTGGAAACTATTATGTTAAATATGATCAAGTTTATCAGGAACAAGTACAAGATTTAATCAAGCAAGGAAAAGCTGATGATGATGCAAAACAACAAGCTCCAATATTATTAGAAGCAAAAGATATGTTACTAAAATGGGAATCTGGAGATAAAGAAGTAGTGAGTCTTTGGAAAAAAATGAATCAATGGGTTTATGATGGATTTGATGTTACATATAAAAGACTTGGTGTTGATTTTGATTCTTATTATTATGAGAGTCAAACCTATCTCCTAGGTAAGGAATTTATAAAAACAGGTCTAGAAAAAGAAGTTTTTTACAAAAAGGATGATGGTTCCATTTGGTGTGATTTAACTAGTGAAGGATTGGACGAAAAAATTGTTTTAAGAGCTGATGGGACAGCTGTTTATATGACGCAAGATATTGGTACAGCCGTGCAAAGAGTAAAAGATCACCCTGATATTAATTCCATGGTATACACTGTTGGAAATGAACAAGATTATCACTTTAAAGTCTTGTTTTTGATACTAAAAAAATTAGGTTTTTCTTGGGCAGAAAATTTATTCCATTTAAGCTATGGAATGGTTGATCTTCCTACTGGAAAAATGAAGAGTAGAGAAGGAGTAGTAGTTGATGCAGATGACTTGTTAGAAGAGATGAGTGAAACAGCAAAAAATATTTCTAAGCAATTAGGAAAATTAGACGGGTATGATAAAAATCAAAAACAAGAGGTTTATGAAACCATTGGGTTAGGAGCTTTAAAATATTTTATTCTCAAAGTTGATCCCAAAAAGAGAATTTTATTTGATCCTAAAGAGTCTGTTGATTTTCAAGGCAATACGGCTTCATTTATTCAATATTCTTATGCTAGAATTCAGTCTATAATTAGGGGTATAAATTTTAAACCTTCAAAAGAAAAATATCAACAACCTTTGGAAGATAATGAGAAAGAACTTATCAAACAATTGGAGCTTTTTCCATCGATAATTCAAAATTCTGCAACAAGTCATAACCCTGGTCTTATAGCAAATTATCTTTATGACTTGGTTAGAATATTTAATTCTTTTTATCAAAGTTTACCTATTTTAAAATCTGCATTAATAGATAAGAAAAATTTTAGAGTAGATCTGTGTAGATCTGTTGGATATACAATTAAAAATGCATTGGGAATGCTTGGAATTGGTGTAGTTGATAGAATGTAGTTTTTATTTAGAAAGAACAGCTACTTTTTTTAAATTTGACTTTTAATAAAATAGTTATCATATGTTTGATAGTCTTAGTGGTAAGTTAGATAAAGCCTTTCAACTTTTAAAAGGCCATGGTAGAATTACAGAGATTAATATTGCCGAGACCCTAAAAGAAGTGCGTCGCGCTCTTTTAGATGCAGATGTAAATTATAAAACAGCAAAAGATTTTACTGAAACAGTTAAGCAAAAGGCCTTAGGACAAGATGTATTAACTTCATTGAAGCCTGGTCAAATAATGATTAAAATAGTCAAGGATGAATTAACCCAGCTAATGGGCGGTGATTCTTCTGAAATTGATCTAACTGGAAAGCCTTCTATTGTATTAATGTCAGGGCTACAAGGATCTGGTAAGACAACATTTTCAGCTAAACTTGCTAATTTTTTAAGAAAGACAAATAGCATGAAACCTCTTATGGTTGCTTGTGATGTATACAGGCCTGCTGCTATTGAACAATTACATGTACTTGGAAAAGATTTAGATGTTGAGGTATATAGCGAAGATGAAAATAAGGATCCAGTTTCTATTGCAAAAGCTGGTATTAAATATGCTAAATCAAAAGGATTTAATTTGGTTATAGTAGATACTGCAGGTAGGCTAGCTATAGATGAATTTATGATGACAGAGATCTCAAATATTAAAAAAGCTATTAAACCGCAAGAAGTTTTATTTGTAGTAGATTCAATGACGGGTCAGGATGCAGTTAATAGTGCTAAAGCTTTTAATGATATTTTAGATTTTAATGGAGTAGTTTTAACCAAGCTAGATGGTGACTCAAGAGGTGGTGCAGCACTATCAATAAAAAGTGTTGTAGATAAGCCTATAAAATTTATTGGAACAGGTGAGAAGATGGATGCCTTGGATGCATTTCATCCTGCGAGAATGGCCGACAGAATACTTGGAATGGGCGATGTTGTCTCACTTGTTGAGAGAGCACAACAACAATTTGATGAGGAGGAAGCTAGAAAAGTTCAAAAGAAAATTGCAAAGAACAAATTTGGCTTTGATGATTTCTTAAATCAAATTCAGCAAATTAAAAAGATGGGAGACATGAAAGATTTAGTTGGGATGATTCCAGGAGCGGGAAAAATGATGAAAGACATAGATATTGATGATGATTCCTTTAAACATATAGAGGCAATTATTCATTCCATGACTCCAAAGGAGCGTTCGAATCCAGCACTGATAGATCATTCTAGAAAAAAACGAATTAGTATGGGTTCAGGAACAAGCCTTGATGATGTAAATCAGCTTATGAAGCAATTTTCACAAATGAGTAAAATGATGAAAATGATGCAAGGTGATGGTGGTGCAAAAATGATGCAGATGATGCAAAATGCTAAAAAATAATTATTATAATGACAATTTTAGACGGAAGAAAAACAAGCAGTGATATTAAGGATGAAATTGCCGTTGCTGTGAAGGAAATTGTAGCAAGCGGTTCTCGGGCTCCTCATCTAGCAGCAGTTATAGTAGGAGAGGATGGTGCAAGTTTGACTTATGTAGGAAGCAAGGTTAGAGCATGTAAAAAAGTAGGCTTTGATTCTACACTTGTAAAACTTCCGAAGACTACAACTGAAGATGAATTACTTAACAAGGTTCATGAATTAAATAACAACGATGCAATTGATGGATATATAGTTCAGCTTCCACTTCCTAGTCATATAGATTCTCAAAAAATATTAATGGCTGTAGATCCAGCTAAAGATGTAGATGGTTTCCATCCCACTAATTTTGGAAAAATGGCACTTAATTTGCCCACTTTTATTTCTGCTACTCCTTATGGGATTATGGAATTATTAGAAAGATATAATGTAGAGACTGAGGGAAAACATACAGTGGTCATTGGACGCTCAGATATTGTTGGAAGACCCATAAGTATTCTTATGAGTAGAAAATCTAATCCTGGGAATTCAACAGTAACACTTGCCCATAGTAGAACTAAAAATATTGCTGAGCTGACAAGACAGGCTGATATAATTATTTCTGCTCTTGGATCTCCAAATTTTGTTAAAGCTGATATGGTAAAAGAAGGGGTAGTAGTGGTAGATGTAGGAATTACAAGAGTTAAGGATGATTCAGAAAAAGGATACAAAATTGTAGGTGATGTAGACTATGAAGGTGTTTCCAAAAAGGCAAGTCATATAACTCCTGTTCCAGGGGGTGTTGGTCCTATGACTATTGCAATGCTTTTAAAAAATACGCTTCAAGCTTATAATAATTAACTTCATATCAAATTATTTTTCAAAAATTTGATTAAAGTCCTTGAATGATTTGAATTCAAGAGCATTTCCTGCGGGATCTTTAAAGAACATAGTGGCTTGTTCACCAGCCAGTCCCTTAAATCTAATATAAGGTTCAATAATAAATTCAATTCCTTTTTCAATTAGATGTTTTGAAAATTTATCAAAATCATTCCACTCCAAAATAACACCAAAGTGAGGCACTGGTACATCTTTTCCATCTACAGGATTTGTATGCAGATCTTCTTTTAATTTCTCTTTATAATGAATTACTAATTGATGGCCAAAAAGATTAAAGTCTACCCAATGATCGCTACTTCTACCTTCTTTACAGCCAAGAATATCTCTATAGAATTCTCTACACTTGGGAATATTATCAACTGGAATTGCTAGATGAAATGGAGTTAATTTTTCCATTTATTTTTTTAACATATTAGTAAGTTCAGAAATTTCTTTATCGTTTAACAATCGATATTTCCCCTCTTTAACATCTAATTTTATATTCATAATTCTAACTCTCTTTAAGGATACAACCCTAAAATCAAAATATTCACACATTCTTCTTATTTGTCTATTTAATCCTTGAGTTAAAATAATTTTAAATTCTGTAGATTTTAATTTTTCCACTTTACATTTTCTAGTTTTTTTACCAACAATTGCCACCCCTTCACTCATTTTTTTTAGAACATCCTCTGAAATAGGTCTATTAACCCTGACTAGATACTCTTTTTCGTTATTGTACGCGGTTTTTAGGATTTTGTTAGCAGTATCACCATCATTGGTTAATAAAATTAATCCTGTAGTTGTTTTATCAAGTCTTCCAATAGGAAATATTCGCTCACGAAACTTTATAAAGTCAATTATGTTGTTTTCTTCAACTCCAGCATTTGTCGTACATACAACACCTTTAGGTTTATTAAGGGCAATGAAGATTCTTTTGGTTTTTTTTTGTTTGATTTTTTCTCCATCAACATGAATAACATCATCCTTTTGAACTTTGTAGCCCATTACTGCTTCTTTTGAATTTACTATTATTCTGCCTTGTTCAATTAGCTTATCAGCTTGTCTCCTAGAGCAGTAGCCTATTTCACTCAAATATTTATTAATTCTTATCCCCTGAGACTCCATGTTATATTCAATAATTTTATTCGATGTTAAATATAGATAATTAAGATCTTTATATTTGCAAGTGATGGATAAAAAAAATCAGGAGTTATTAGAAAAAGGAGAAGTTCTGCCACTTATGGAAGCTTTCTATTCTATCCAGGGTGAGGGTTTTCATAAAGGAAAAGCATCTTATTTTATTAGGATTGGAGGATGTGATGTTGGCTGTCATTGGTGTGATGTAAAGGATAGCTGGGATGCTCAAGCACATCCACTTGTTTCTACTAAAAACATTGTTAAGAATTCTTTAGAATATAGTGACATGGTTGTGGTTACTGGCGGGGAACCCTTAATGTGGGATATGACAATTCTAACAAGAGAATTAAAAGAAAACAACAAAAAAATTCATATAGAAACTTCTGGTGCATATGAGCTAACTGGTAATTGGGATTGGATATGTTTATCGCCAAAAAAACAAATGAAACCAGTCGATGAAATCTATAAAAAAGCCGATGAGCTAAAAGTAATTATTTATAATAATGATGATTTTAAATTTGCGGAAGACCAGGCTAAAAAGATTAGTTCAAAAGCTCATTTATTTCTTCAACCAGAGTGGGAAAATCGTGAAAAAATGATGCCTATAATGGTAGATTATATTAAGAAAAATCCTAAATGGAAAATATCACTTCAAACCCACAAATATTTAGACATTCCATAACTTAAATAGGCAAGGTTTTTAAAGGCATAGACGGCTCATCTAGAAGAGCTGTTTCATTGATCTGTAGAGAGCTATAAATCATCATATTTTAACTAAAAAATTGTTAATAACTTACTCCTTTTTTTAGACATATTTTAATCTGTTGCGACATAGTTTTTTTGTATATTTGTGCTAGTGAAATATTCTTAAAAAAATCAATTATTTTTTTTCAATATTTTTTAAGCGTATTTAAAACAAAAAAATGAGCGAAAACACAAAAGAATATTCTGCTGATAGCATACAGGCTTTGGAGGGTATGGAGCATGTACGAATGAGGCCTTCAATGTATATTGGAGATGTTGGTTCTAGGGGACTTCATCACTTGGTAATTGAGGTTGTTGATAATTCAATTGACGAGGCTCTTGCAGGCCATTGTAATAATATTATTGTAACGATCAATGAAGACAATTCAGTTACTACTGAGGATGATGGGAGAGGTATTCCTGTAGGCATACATAAAAAGGAGGGAGTTTCTGCTTTAGAGGTTGTTATGACTAAAATTGGAGCAGGTGGAAAATTTGATAAAGACTCCTATAAGGTTTCTGGTGGATTGCATGGAGTAGGAGTAAGTTGTGTAAATGCTCTTTCAGAATCTCTTAAGGCTAGTGTTCATAGAGATGGTAAGGTTTGGGAACAAGAATATGAAAAAGGAGTTCCTCTATATCCTGTAAAGGAAACGGGTAAAACTGATAAGACAGGGACTATAGTTACGTTTAAACCAGACACAACTATTTTCACTGATATAAATGAGTATAACTATGATATTCTTGCTAGTAGGCTAAGAGAATTATCTTTTTTAAACAAGGGAATTACCGTAACATTAATTGATAGAAGAGATAAAGACAAAAAGTCTGGGGAATTTCAAAGTGAGATTTTCTTTTCCAAAGAGGGTTTACCAGAGTTTATTAAATTCTTAGATGGTAGTAGAGAGCCTATAATGAGGAATGTTATTGCCTTTGAGGGTGAGAAAAATGGCGTCCCAGTAGAGGTTGCTATGATATACAATACATCATATGCTGAAAATTTACATTCATATGTAAATAACATAAACACCCATGAAGGAGGAACACATTTAAGTGGATTTAGAAGAGGCTTAACACATACCTTAAAGAAGTATTCAGAAGCTTCAGGGATGCTGGATAAATTAAAATTTGAAATTTCTGGCGATGACTTTAGAGAAGGACTTACTGCAATAATTTCTGTAAAGGTCGCAGAACCTCAATTTGAAGGGCAAACAAAAACTAAATTAGGAAATAAAGAAGTTTCTTCATGTGTAAGCCAAGCAGTTTCAGAGATGTTAACAAATTATCTTGAAGAAAATCCAGATGATGCTAAAATAATTGTACAAAAAGTAATTCTTGCAGCTCAAGCCAGACATGCAGCTCAAAAAGCCAGAGAAATGGTTCAGAGAAAATCTGTAATGAGCATAGGAGGTCTTCCTGGAAAACTATCAGATTGTTCTGAACAAGACCCTTCTAAATGTGAGGTTTTTCTTGTTGAGGGGGATTCAGCAGGGGGAACTGCAAAGCAAGGTAGAGATAGAGCTTTTCAAGCAATTTTACCTTTAAGAGGTAAGATATTAAATGTGGAAAAAGCTATGCAACATAAGGTTTTTGAAAATGAAGAAATTAGAAACATATTTACTGCTTTAGGTGTTACTATTGGTACTGAGGAGGATAGTAAAGCACTAAATATTGAAAAACTTAGATATCACAAAGTTGTTATAATGTGTGATGCTGATATTGATGGAAGTCATATTGCTACATTAATTTTAACATTCTTCTTCAGATATATGAAAGAATTAATTGAAAATGGACATGTCTATATAGCTACTCCACCTCTTTATTTAGTTAGAAAAGGAGCAAAGAAAGAATATGCATGGAGTGACGAGGATAGAGACAAACTAGTAAGTGAGTATGGAGACGGCTCGAAGATTCAAAGATATAAAGGTCTTGGAGAGATGAACGCTATTCAACTTTGGGATACAACCATGAATCCTGAATTTAGGACTCTAAGAAAGGTAGTAATTGACAATGGTATTGAGGCAGATAGAATTTTTTCAATGCTTATGGGTGATGATGTTCCACCTAGAAGAGAATTTATTGAGAAAAATGCAATTTATGCTAATATAGATGCATAATTAAACTTATAATCTATTATGAAAATAACAGTGGTTGGTGCTGGTGCAGTAGGAGCAAGTTGTGCTGAATATATTGCAATTAAAAATTTTGTTTCAGAAGTTATTTTATTGGATATAAAGGAAGGCTTTGCTGAAGGAAAAGCTATGGATTTAATGCAGACAGCTTCTTTAAACAATTTTGATACTAAAATAATTGGTTCAACTAATGATTATTCTAAAACTGCAAACAGTGATATTTGTGTTATAACTTCAGGAATTCCAAGGAAACCAGGAATGTCTCGTGAAGAATTAATAGGTATAAATGCAGGAATAGTAAAAACAGTCTCTTCAAACCTTTTACAGCATTCTCCAGATACAATTCTTATTGTGGTTAGTAATCCAATGGATTCTATGACTTATTTAGTTCATAAGACTACTACATTGCCAAAAAACAGAATTATTGGTATGGGAGGTGCTTTGGATTCAGCAAGATTCAAGTATAGATTAGCTGAGGCATTAGATGCTCCAGTTAAAGAAGTTGATGGTATGGTTATAGGAGGGCACAGTGATAAAGGTATGGTACCTTTGATTTCTAAGGCTACAAGAAATGGTGAAAAAGTTTCAGATTTACTCTCAGCTGAAAGATTAGATCAAGTTAAACAGGACACAAAGGTTGGTGGTGCTACACTAACTGGATTATTGGGAACTTCAGCTTGGTATGCCCCTGGAGCTGCTGTTAGCTCGTTGGTTCAGGCAATAATATGTGATGAGAAAAAAACATTTCCTTGTTCATCTTATTTAAATGGTGAGTTTGGTATAAATGATATTTGTATTGGAGTCCCTGTTGTATTAGGAAAAAATGGTATAGAAGAAATTGTTGAAATTAACTTAGATCAATCTGATATGGACCATTTAAAGGAAAGTGCAGAAGGTGTTAGAAAAACAAACAAACTATTAAATATCTAGTAATATTTCTGTCCATTGCCTTTTTTTTAACTAATTAATAAATGAATTGAATCAGTTGGCATTTTATTCGTTATATCATATATTTGCTCCACTTTCAACTGAAATGTATTAAAACATGAAGAACAAAGGATTGATAAAATTTTTGGCGTGCCTATTTGGTTTAGTTTGTATATTCCAATTAGTTCTTACTTTCCAGTTTAATCAGATTGAAAATCGAGCTGACGATTATACTATCAATCTTGTTGATGATTCAGAGGAAAATTTTGATACTAAAAGAAGAGACTTAAAACTAAGATATTTGGATTCTATATCAAATATTTCAGCTTTCAATATTCTAATTGCTGACTATACTTATGATGAACTTAAGAAAAAGTCAATGAAATTAGGCCTGGACTTAAAGGGAGGAATAAATGCTATTTTACAGATTTCAGTCAAGGATATACTAAAAAGTTTGTCTAATAATAGTACAGATCCAATATTTAATAAGTCTTTGAGTGATGCTGAAGAAATGCAAAAAAATAGTCAAAACACTTATTTAGAGGACTTTTTTATAGCATTTGATGATATTAAAGGAGATAGTAAACTTGCATCTCCAGATATCTTTGCCAATAGAACTTTAAGTGAAGAAATTACTTTTAATATGTCTGACGATGAAGTAAGACCAATATTAGAGGAAAAAATAGACGAAAGCATTGAATCTGCATTACAAGTTTTAAGAAAGAGGGTAGACCCTGACGGCCTTTTATCACCTGTTATTCAAAGAATTGGAAGTTCAGCTAGAATTCTATTTGAATTGCCTGGGGCTAATGATGTTGAGAGAATTAAAAAATTATTACAAGGAACTGCACAACTGGAGTTTTGGGATGCTTTTAAAGGAGAAGAATTTATTCAGTTTATAGTTCAAGCTAACGAAATTGTTAAAAATATTGAAGATTCATCTGACGAATCTATAGTTGATTCTCAGCAGGATGAAGAAACCAGTGAAATTGAAGAATTATTAGGTTCTGAAACTCAGCTCGATTCTGTTGTTAATCCCATTTTAGATTTAATTAAAGGTCAAGGTTACCCAGGAGGGCCTGTAATTGCAACATTTGATTCTAGAGGAAAAGATAAAATTTCAAAATATTTAGCTCTTCCGAATGTGAGATCCTTACTTTCTACAGAACAAAGATTTGTTAAGTTTTCATGGGGAATTACCCAGATTGATGATGAAGGAAATGAGTATTCTGAATTATATGCTTTAAAAGGAAATAGAGAAAATGAACCTTTATTGAACGGCTCAGTAATAACTGATGCTAGACAATCCTATTCAATTGATGGTGTTAGCCCTACTGTAAGTATGCAAATGAATAGTAAGGGGGCAAAAATATGGGAAAAGATGACTGGAGATGCCTTTAATCAGGGATCTCAAATTGCAATAGTATTAGATGATATTGTATATTCTGCTCCGGGAGTTACAAGCGGCCCTATTTCTGGTGGTAATTCTGAGATTTCAGGTTCTTTTGATACTGCAGAGGCAATAGATTTAGCAAATGTTCTTAGAGCAGGAAAACTTCCTGCATCTGCAGATATTATTCAAGCAGATGAAGTTGGTCCATCACTAGGACAAGAGGCTATCGACAGCGGAATATTATCTTTTCTTATAGCACTTATTTTAGTATTAGTTTGGATGATATTTTATTATGGTAAGGCAGGAATCTATTCAAACTTAGCCTTATTTTTTAATGTCATATTAATTTTCGGGATACTTGCCGGATCAGATGCTGTTCTTACTCTACCAGGAATAGCGGGTATTATACTGACTATTGGTATTGCAGTGGATGCAAATGTACTTATATATGAGAGAGTAAGAGAAGAGTTATATAGTGGAAAGAAATTAAAAGCTGCTATTGTAGATGGATACCATAATGCATATTCTTCAATTTTAGATGCAAATATTACTACAGGATTAACTGCTTTGATTCTTAAAATATTTGGTACAGGTCCAATTGAAGGTTTTGCTACAACACTTTTAATTGGTATAATAACATCACTTTTTACGGCAATATTTATTTCTAGGTTATTAGTAAATTGGGATATTAACAGAGGATCTCAATTTAATTTTTCCACGTATTTAACAAATGGCTTGTTTAGAAACATGTCTATTGATTTTCTTAAGTACAGAAAAATGGCATATATATTATCATTTGTAGTAATTTCTTCAGGGCTATTTTCTTTGTTTACTTCCGGCTTAGATCAAGGAATTGATTTTGTTGGTGGTAGAACCTATACGATTAGGTTTGACAGAGATATGAATACAGAGGAAGTAAGACAATCAACTGATAAAGTATTTGGAAGTTCTGAAATTAAAACAATTGGATCTCCAAATCAGCTAAAAATTTCTACAAAATATAGAGTAGATGAGAATACTGCTGAAGCAGATGAAGATGTTCAAAGAAAATTATATGAATCACTTGAAACATTTTTACCAGAAAATTACACTTATGATCAATTTTTAAATGCAGAAAATAATGTAGGGAAAATGATGTCTGCAAAAGTTAGTCCTACTATAGCAGATGATATAAAACAGAATTCTTTTTGGGCGGTACTTGGATCATTAGTTGTTGTATTTCTCTATATCTTATTTAGGTTTAGAAAATGGCAATTCTCATTGGGTGCTGTAGCAGCAGTTTTTCATGATGTATTAATTGTTTTAGGAATTTTCTCTCTTACATATAGATTTATGCCTTTTAGCATGGAAATTGATCAAGCATTTATTGCGGCAATTTTGACTGTAATAGGATATTCTCTTAATGACACAGTTGTTGTATTTGATAGAATTAGAGAGTTTCTTAATGAACATTCTACATGGGAATTTAAGAAAACTGTAAATTCTGCACTTAATAGTACATTAAGTAGAACACTAAATACATCATTTACAACATTAGTTGTACTAGTTTCTATGTTTATACTAGGAGCTGATTCTCTTAGAGGATTATTATTCGCTTTAATTGTTGGAGTTGTGGTAGGTACATATTCTTCCGTATTTGTAGCGACACCTATAATGCATGACACTACAGGTAAATCCGAGAAATAGTCTATCAGTTATTTTTTTCTGAACATTAAGTAAATTCCTAATATAATAAAAGGGACGCTCAACACTTGACCGGTATTCATGCCAAGAATCCAATCTTCTCTCCCTTGAACCTGAGCAACTTTAAAAAATTCAATTACAAATCTTAAACTCCACAATAGAACAAAAAATAAGCCTAACATATAACCAGAAATGCTGGCTTTATTTGTTTTCCAATAAATAAAATACATAACAACAAAAATAACTATATATCCAAATGCTTCATATAATTGTGCTGGATGTCTAGCAAAGTCTTCGCCTAAGGCTTTAAAAACGACTCCAAAAATACTATCAGTTTTATATCCAATGATTTCTGAGTTGAAAAAATTTCCAATTCTAATAAATGCCCCACCTATAGCCACAGGAATTACTATTCTATCTAATATCCATAAAACAGATTTATGTAAAACCCTAGTGTTATATAAATACATAGCTGTTATTATTCCAATGGCAGCTCCATGGCTAGCAAGACCCCTAAAGCCTGTAAACTCAAATGTTGGATTAAATCTAAAGGGTAGGAATACGCTAAAAAAGTCTTGTTCAAAAAGCTCAAATTGATAGAAAATTACATGTCCCAGCCTAGCCCCAATCATTGTTCCAAGTATGGTATATATAAACAATGAATCTAGTTTTTCTACGGAAAGATTTTCTTTTACATAAATTCTCTTCATTATATACCAACCCAATATAAAGGCCAGCATCCACATCAAACTATAATAGTGAATTGTAAATTTTCCAAAAAGATCTATTCCTGCAGAACTTGGATCCCATGTGGTTTGTAAAGCAATCATTAGTTTTATTTTAGATTAATAATTAAGGAACAGGATCGTATCCTGATCTCCCCCAAGGATGACAACTTAAAATTCTTTTTGACATAAGAAACAATCCATAAAATATACCATGTTTTTGCAATGCTTCAATGGAATATTGAGAACAAGTTGGTTGAAAACGACATGTTGCTGGAGTTAGTGGTGAAATTATTTTTTGGTAAAATTTAATTAATAAAATCATAGGATATGTTAATAATTTCATCTCTTATAATCTTAATTAATTGTAAAATCTGTTTTACCATCATTATCATTTAAAATTATACCTGCATTTTTTAAATCATCTCTTATTTTATCACTTAATTCAAAATCCTTATCATTTCTAGCTTTATCTCTTAATTCAATTAATATTTCAATTACAGATTTAATTTTGTCATTACCTGTTTTTGACTTGTTTTTTTCTAACCCTAATACATCAAAGACAAATTCGTTTAGTTTTATTTTGATTTCTTTAAGATCATTTTTGTTAATCCCTGCCTTTTCAGTTTTAACTAGATTTATGAATTTTACTACATCAAAAATCTGTGCAATTAAAATAGGTGTATTGAAATCATCATTCATTGCATCGTAGCAATTGCTAATCCAATTTTTGACATTAAATTCAGTCTTAGTAGAAACTTTCAAATTATCTACATTATCAATAGCGTCCATTAATTTGTTATATCCTTTTTCCGAAGCAACAAGAGCATCATTACTTAGGTCAAGAATACTTCTATAATGAGCTTGCATCATGAAAAACCGTATTACACTTGGAGAAAAAGCCTTAGATAGAAGATCATTATCTCCTGAAATAATTTCTTTTGGTAAAACACTATTCCCAGTTGATTTAGACATTTTACTTCCGTTAAGGGTTAGCATATTTGAATGCATCCAATAATTTGCTGGATTTGTATTAAAACATGCATTTGCTTGAGCAATTTCACATTCATGATGTGGAAATTTTAAGTCCATTCCACCTCCATGAATGTCAAACTTTTCTCCTAAATATTTACTACTCATAGCAGTACATTCAAGATGCCATCCGGGAAAACCTAGACTCCAAGGAGAATGCCATTTCATTATATGTTGAGGCTCTGCTTTTTTCCAAAGTGCAAAATCTTGAGGATTTTTTTTATCAGATTGACCATCTAATTTTCTTGTGTTATGTATTAGATCTTCAATATTTCGTTTGCTTAAAATTCCATATTTCTTTGACTTATTATATTCTATTACATCAAAGTATATAGAGCCATTTTTTTCATAAGCCAATTTATTGTCTAACATTTTTTTAATTAACTCAATTTGCTCAATAATATGTCCTTGTGCAGTAGGCTCTATACTGGGCGGCATTAAATTGAATTTTTTTGTCCAATCATGAAAGTCGTTGGTATATTTTTGAACTACTTCCATTGGAACAATTTTCTCAATCCTAGCTTCTTCACTAATTCGGTCTTCAGTATTGTCGTCAACCATATGCCCCACATCAGTTATATTTCTTATATATCTTATTTTCTTACCGATATGATTTAGATATCTATATATAGTATCAAATGAAATAAAAGTTCTTAAATTTCCAAGATGAACATTGCTGTAAACTGTTGGTCCACAGACATACATTCCTACATATCCTTTAGTAATAGTCTTGAATAATTCTTTTTTTCCAGTTAAAGAATTGTAGATTTTTATGCTGTTACTTTTGTCAGAAGGCATTTAATAAAATTACATTTTATAGACCATTAAATGAAGTTTCCAGCTGAATATATTTTAGGAATTCATCTTTGGTTGTTTGATCATATTTAAATTTTCCACCAAATTCAGATGTAATTGTACTAGAATCGACATCTTTTATTCCTCTTGAGTTAACGCATAAATGTTTTGCATCAATGACACAAGCAATATCTTCTGTTTTTAAAACCTTTTGAAGCTCTGAAACTATTTGTTTAGTTAGTCTCTCTTGTACTTGAGGTCTTTTTGAATAATATTCAACTATTCTATTAATTTTAGATAATCCAATTACTGTTCCACTAGAAATATAAGCTACGTGAGCTTTGCCAACAATTGGAAGTAAATGATGTTCACATGTTGAGTAGACATTGATGTTTTTTTCAACTAACATTTCACCATAATTATATTTGTTTTCAAAGGTGGAAGATTTTGGTTTTAATTCTGGTTTTAGACCAGAAAAAATTTCTTTTACAAACATTCTAGCTACTCTTGCTGGGGTTCCCATTAAACTATCATCATTTAAATCTAGTCCGAGAGTATGCATAATTTCGCTAATATTCTTTTTTATAATTGATGTTTTTTCTTCATCTGATTTTTCAAAGGCATCTTCTCTTATAGGAGTTACATCTGAGGTTTGCACGTGGTCTTCACCAAGTTCTTCATTTTTAGAAATATATTTTTCCAGTTTCATTATCTATTAATTAATATGATTTTAATCTGTACAAATATAATGAAATATCATTCCTATTAACACATACACTATAATAAAATCAAACTTATTGATTTTAAGTAATATTTGTCGTATTTGAAAAAAATAAATTAAATTAGCTCCTTCGTCACTACCCATCTTTTATATGAGAAAAGCTA
>Ga0206683_10000871_pt1 | contig 21236 bp, 19 predicted proteins | sample M280m12015metaG_FD_155483 | JGI IMG/M metagenome (GOLD analysis project Ga0206683, IMG submission 155483) | Ammonia-oxidizing marine archaeal communities from Monterey Bay, California, United States - M2 80m 12015 | ecosystem: Environmental > Aquatic > Marine > Intertidal zone | place: USA...
GTGCGTAAGCTGCAATTGTAGATAAAACGGCGGTGCCATGATGATCCTGGCTATTGCTAGTCTCGGCCGATGTTTCATTTGCAGTTTGGCTGTCGTTATTAATCACATCCCATTGGGCGATCACGTTTATATTGGCCATAGCATTGTGTGTCAGGTCAAATCCAGTATCCATGACTAAAATAATAACACCTTCTCCAGTGTAGCCTGCATTATGCAATTCATGGACATTGATCTGCTCAATCTGAGCCAAGGCATTCCCATAATCAAAATCACGGGAATTGGAGAGGGAATCCTCAGCATATTCAATTTTTGATTTTTTATAACCAATCACTGGTTCAATTTTTTTTACACTTTTGAGTTTAGATATTTTTTCGATATCAGACATTTTGCACACCACAGATACAGCATTGAGCCAGCGACTTTCATTTTCAATAGTAATACCCAATTCTAATATATCATTAATATAGATTTGGGAAACTTCCAAATCATACCAAAGATGGTTCGATTGCACATCACTTTTTGCTCTACGGTCTTTTGCTTTTTGGGAAATATTACACATTTCAGATCCGACTTTATCATAAAAATATATCCAAGCTCGATAAAAGTTGTCTCGTTTCCCCCGGGTTATTAATTCTGAATTGAATTTTTCTCCAAAAACAATAGTGATTGATAGAAATATTAGAATTTTTTTCATTTTATTAAAATTTAAGAATGATGTTTATTAGAAGTAAAATATCGACGGTGTCAATGTCACCGCTTCCATTTATATCACAGAAAAATAGTTGTAAATCAGTGGAATTTTCATCTGATATAATGAGATCAGTCATACCAAATACATCCATAATATCGACAGAATGATCCAAATTAAAATCTCCAATTTGGAATGCGGGCATCCCTAGTATTGAAAAATCATCAACTATGAATCCATCTTCCTCTACAGCATTATCAGATGTCTGTATGAATCGAAAACCATAAATAATTGCATCTCCTAATTGATTCAATTGAATTCTTTCTTCGACCCATACTTCTTGTGTTCCATCATAACCAGGTTCGCCTGCTGGTTGCGCCAGTTGACCTGAGCCCGGTTCAGTATATAATCCTTCCAGACTGACCCAGCCATCTCCTTCTACATCTGCCTGAAGTCGAACAAAATCATAGTTGGATTCAATTTCCCATTTTGCAATGAATTCCACTACAGAACTAGAATATAAAGAAAGGTCTAAATCAATTTCAAATTCTGCAAAAGATTCTTGAGCTTCATCATAATTACCATTCGGACTATCCGACAATGCATTACTTCCTGTTCCAGCTTCATCGGTCAAACCCCAATCACCTGTTACATACCAATTTACAAGTCCATTCTCAAATCCGTCGAAGAATAATGTTTCTGGTTGTCCCACTAAAAACTGAACCGTGTCCTGCCTTGGATAACTAGATTCATTTTCAATGGAAAAAATAACACCGGCGAATGTACCATTTGGTGTTTCAGCAGAGACTAGAACATCGAATGAAAATTCTTCTGAATCCCGGGCATCTAATCCGCTTAAGGTAACAGAATTATTACTAAGAGTTGTCCATCCATTCATAGGTGAAAAATTAATTTGAATTTCATCATTCAAATCTGTCAATCCACGATTTTTAATTTCCATTTCTATTGCCAATTCATCACCAGGGTTCACTTCTTCCAGTGATAGGTTTGAGTGTTGGAGTACTAAATCGGGGCCTGCTACAAAAGCAAATACTTTATTGGAATGTACCTGATCTTCACAAAGAGGTAGAACATCATTCTCAGATGGCCAAAACCCTTGAGTGTAAGAGCCAACTTCCGGTGTAAAAGCTACTAACCCCTGGTCACCATAGGTCCAGTCAACAGCATCTCCATTTACAGTATATCCAATGAGTTCATACCCAGTCCCAACAGGATACCCATTGTACCTTGCCATTTCATTCCCAATTTCACGATGGGTTGTTAAGTCAGGTTCATCAGGTAAGGTCGCATTGCCATATGCATGGATATAAACATTAGAATAAGTATGATAGTGGATGACATTCATAAATTCTCTGTCTGTAATAAAATCCCTGACGACCTGGGTTTCAGGCTCTGAAAACGCTGATTCTCCTCTATACGTTGTTGCGCATGGATCTGGAGACGATCCAGTATTATTTGCACCCCATCCGAACCCATAATTTCTATTTAGATCTACTCCCCGATTGGTACCGTCGCCGCAATTGGTATTTAATCGATTTTTCCGGTGCATGCCACCGCCATTGGGTTGAATGGATTCATTATAGACGTATCCATCAGGGTTTACGACCGGCAAGAACCAAATTTCACGTTCGTTCACAAGATACGTTAATTCAGGATCAGTTCCATACTCTTCTGCTAGAAGTTGAACAAAATAAATTAAATTCATCATGCTCAGAGGCTCGCGAGCATGTGTCAATGCTGTAAACAACACTTCAGGCTCTTCTTCATCTTCTTCAGGCATGTCAGATACTTTAAATGCCCAAATATCGCGCCCTTCAACAGATTCCCCCAGAATAATTCGTTCAGAAATTATATTGGGGTATTCTTCCTGTAGTTCATCAAAGCGACTATTCAATTCATCCCAAGTGTAGTTCCCTTGCATGGATCCCAAGGAAAAATCCCGGGAGTTATCAGGGATATTTCTGGATAAATAATGTTCAGTAAGGTCAGGTATTAATATATCAATATCCAAACCTAATGAGATCAACTCAATCGTTTGATCTTGGGACGCAGTAACATCAATATAAATACCTTTTTTCCCTGATACATGATCCAAAGGAATTCCAGTTTGAGCGATAATTTTGATAATTTCAGGTGTTGAATTAAAAACTCGGATAGATTGATATACATCATTCCCAAAAATGAAATGGATCAAAAAGATTGATCTCAAGAGAAATCCGATGATTTTTTTCATAAAATTTATACGGTTTTTCTTATCCAATCGGTAGTCACCGATTTTGGGCGGGTAATTGGAATACCCAAGGCTCGTTCCCAAACCATTTGGGAAATCATTCCCATAGTTCGTGAAATACTGAACAAGACTGTATAAAAATTGAACTCTCTTAATCCATAATAATATAGTAATGATCCTGAAGCCGCATCTACGTTCGGCCAAGGATTTTTTGCTTTACCCTGCTCCTGTAACACATCCGGGACCACATTAAATAGACGATCTACGATTGAAAATACATCATCATCCTTGATATGTTCCTGGCCAAATTTAATGAAGGCAGTAAACCTAGGATCGGGGCAACGCAACACAGCATGTCCGTAACCGGGTATGACACGTCCGTTATTCAGCCGTTCCCAGCAATATTCTTTTAATTCTTCTTCTGATGGGACACCCCCAAATTCATCTCGTACACTTAAAACAAACTTGAGACATTCTTGATTTGCTAACCCATGAAGAGGACCTGCCAGCCCGTTAAGTCCCGCTGTTACAGCATAATAAGGATCAGATAAAGCAGAAGCAACGGTGTGGGATGCAAAAGCGCTCACATTCCCTCCTTCGTGATCGCAATGAAGCATGAAATACAACTGCATCAGTTTATGGAAATCCCCTGTATCATCCGGTAAACCAATCATGTGGACAAAATTGCCTGCCCAATCCTTAGTAGAATCAGGAGTAATTCGATCTCCTTTTTTGAAACGCATTCGGTAAATACCCGCTCCCAAAGTGGGGAGTTTTGCCAATAACCGAATCCCGTCTTCAAGAATGGCTTCCCAAAATTCTGTTTTGGGCATGCCATCGTCATACTTTTTCCGGAATACACTTTCGTTCTGCATAGCGAGGATCCCAGTATTAAATAGTGTCATAGGGTGAGCATCATCCGGCATTTCGCTTAATACCCTCCAAACATAATCTGGTACTTCAAGATGAGATGAAAAATCTTTTTTCAAATCAACTAATTCATCTTTATTAGGGAGGCGACCCGTGAGGAGTAAAAAGAAAACTTCTTCAGGTAAAATATGGGTGATTTCTAAAAGTGGAATACCACGAATGATCAATCCTTTATCAGCCGAGACTGATGACGTATCACATACAAATGCTTTGATTCCCCGTAAACCGGAAAAAGCTTGGGCCACTGTAACATCACTGATTTTTTCATCACCTTTATCAACAATCAGTTGTTTGATTTCGTTTTGTACTTTAGGAATCTGTTTACGTAGTTCCTGTTTCAGCAAACTCATTCTGCTCACCTCTATTAAAATAATTAAAAATAGTTCGATTGAATTTACTTATTCAATCCCTTCCAAAAAATGAATCAACAGTACAACCTATATTTTTCTACACTATTGTCAAAGTTACATTTTCAATAAATACAACGAGCATAGGTTACAAGTTCTTTCATTTAAGTATCCTAATCTAAAAGCCGTACCACAAGACCAGATCTGAGTTTTGGTTCAAACCAGGTAGATTTTGGCGGCATCACTTTGTCCGCATCTGCTACGATCAATAATTCATCAATTGAAACCGGATGTAAAGCAAATGCAACTTTCGCATCCAGGCAACAACGCCGCTCTAATTCTTCCAGTCCCCTTATACCACCTACAAAATCAATTCTATTATTGGTCCGAGGATTATCAATCTCCAAGATAGGATTTAACAAATGATTTTGTAGTATAGATGCGTCCAGCCCAGCAACAGGATCATCAGAAACAATTTTATTTTTTGCATTTAATCGATACCAATTACCATTTAAATACATAGAAAAAGTATGTTTCTTGTGTGGAATCTGAAGATTCGGTAAATCTTTAATTATAAAGTTAGTTTTTATTAACTCTAGGAACCGATCATCAGATAATCCAGCCAAGTCCTTTACTAATCGATTATAACCCTGTATTTGCATTTCATCATGGGGGAAGATAACGGATAGAAAATAATTATATGATTCATTTCCCTGGTGTTGTGGATTATTATCCTGCCTAATTTTCTGTACCCGAGATGCCGAGGCTGCACGATGATGGCCATCCGCAATATATAATGCTGGGATAGTTGCAAAATAGCGGTTTAGTGATTCTCTGGTTGTAGACGATGTGATTTTCCATAAGCTGTGGTTGGTGCCATCATCTGCCTGAAAAGCAATATCTGGTCCCAGGTTAGTAATATCTGGAATGTGATCTTGAAATTCACCATTATTTCTGAACGTAAGTAAAACGGGTCCCGTATTTGCATTGGTGATTTCAAAATGCCGGGTACGGTTATTCTCTTTTTCAGGACGAGTAAATTCGTGTCTCTTTATAAGTCCTTCATTGTACTCCTGAACAGAAACTGCCGCTATAATTCCTGTCTGAGTATGCTGATCCATGGATATTTGATAAATATAAAAACTGGGATTTTTATCCCTTTGCAATTTACCAGATCTAATAAATGCCTGAAGATTTTCAGCTGCATGATGGTGGAGTGTTTCACTATCTGGTTCTTTACCGGGTGAATAATCTATTTCTGGTTTGATAATTCTTAAGAATGAGTCCGAATTATTTTGCACCATTTCCCGAGCTTCATCTGATGACAAGGTATCATATGGGGGTGAAGAAACTTTTTTAGCTATCTCAGGTGGTGATAAGTATCCCTGGAAAGGTTTAATATTTGCCATAATGAATTATTTAATCTCGGTTATTCAGAATCTTGCTAAAGGGGCTTTACCCTTCTGATTAAAAGTGCTCATTTTGATATCAGGTAATCTTTGAAATATTACCCTTTAATTATTTAAGTTATTTGTTGGAATAATTTACAGGCTGATTCCAAATCTTCAATGTAATCAATTTTCCCAACATGGATTTTAAAACTATCTTTATAATAGAACCAATATTAAGGATTCAAATTCAAAGATTGGATAGCGTCTTTAACATCATTTTGGAGGATTTCATTAAAACAGTATAAATGATCTTTTGTATTCACACAAACATTTTTTCGACATGGACTGCAATACACATCTTTGTTTATCACAAATGTTCGTTTACCTATAGGTTTTGTCATTTCACTATCTCCAGCACCAAAAAATGAAATGGTAGGAATACCGAGGCTGGCAGATATATGCCCAAGTCCGCTGTCTGATGCCAGTGCAAATTGACAAACGGAAATAAGTGCCATGGATTCTCGCATGGAATATTTTCCACATAGATTGATCAGTTTTATTCCTGCACATTCATCTATCAGCGAATTTGCTAGAGTAGCATCTTCTTTAGATCCCAATACAAGGACAGATTGGTTCGATCCATTTAGCCATTCTTTAATTTTTTTATTCGGAATGGATCGAGATGATGCTACACTAAATGGAAAAAGAGCCATGGGGAATTCCAATTTCATATTTTTCAATTCTTCTTTTGCCCACTGGATTTCAACGTTGGTTAATTGGATTCCAATTGAATTATATACTTTTTTATTAAAATTAATGAGAGTTAAATATTTTAGAGAACGATGCATTTTTTCTTTCGGATTTTCTATAACATCAGTTAAAAATATTGATCTCATTTGTGATTTAAATCCTATCCGAATCTTTGCTTTACTCCACCCTAAAATGACTGCACTTCTAAACGAATCTGTTAATGTGTAAAAAACATCCAAATCTAATAATTGAAACGATTTTCCTATCTGTCGGGTAGCAAAAAACCCTTTGATGTCTGATCTAGATAATTTAATTATTTGATCAATTTCCGGATGGTTCTCATAAACTGCTGCAACCCAGTCTCTACATATGACTATGATTTTTGATTCTGGATTTTTCTCTTTTAAATGGTGGATGAATGGAAGTGCCATAACAGCATCCCCAATCCAGTTCGGGCTGTAAACTCCAATCTTCATTTCAATTTTTCTTCAATTGCATCCACTAACCTGGATGATGCTTCTCCATCTGGATTAAATAAATATAGGTCATGGGCATCCTTACGCAAGGAAGCCATTTCTTCAGGATAATCCAAGGCAAATTGAACTCGAATAGAAAGTTCTGATGGGTCAGAGATTTGGTAAGTAAAATCAATATTTTGCATTCGTTTCACATCTAATTTTTTCCAAAATCGCCGCGAAAATACCCGGTGTTTTAACCTTAAACTGTAACAATTTGCTTGGATAATGGGCTTATTTAATGGTAAAAATTCAAAAAGCGTAGAAGAAATATCGCTTACCAAAATATCGGCCAAATGGTAATATGGAATAATGTCAAATATTTCTTTTTTTAGGAGATGAACATTTTCACACCTTGCATCTATCGCTTCTGCCATTTTGCTTTGATATCGATACCGACTTTGAAGCCAGCTAAAATTATGAAGTTTAATAATTATGTTATGATTAATAGATAATAATTCAAATTCAGGAAAAAGTAGTTCAATAGAGCTGGGATAAAAACTTGGCGCATAAAGAATTGTTTTTTTATCTGGGTCAAGACCAAGATCTTGTCCTAATCTCAAAACTTCTTCACTGTCCAAATCAATTAATGGATCCAGTTTTGTAAAACCGGTCAGTACAAGATTTTTATGTCCCTTTCCCTTGAGTTCATCAAATCGATCTTGTGATTCCACAGAACGAATATTGATGCGATCATCCATATCCCTGTAATAAGATTGCTTAAGACCAATCCCATGGTAAACCATGACAGTAATGGTTTTTTTCGATGTCAAATGATTAAGTTGGCCCACATTCCCAACGAGAATTACATCAAAATTTTCTTCCTTAATTTTCTCGATTCGATCTTCTTCATTTAGTGCTTTTATAATAGAAATACCTAAATTTGAACAAGCATGATAAAATATTTTCTGTTCATCTTTTGGCATCTTTTGGGGAATAGAAGCAGAAATATTAAACCCACCACGCTTCTTTAATTCCTGGATGACAGGTGTGAAATTTGGTAAATAATAAAGATGGTGAGTCTCAAATAGAACAGATGTCATATGACCTTCAATTACTTTTAGTTCTGAAAGTAATCCAGAATAGTATCCCGAAAACTTGTTCCGATGCCTTTCCATCTAGTCTATACAGCATTTTATTTTGATATTTCCGCTTAAGTTGGCCTATATTTTAGAATAAAATCTTGAAAATTATTAATTATCCGTTTTTATCCTGAATATGCAGATTTTTTCACTCAGTACTATTAGGGTGTAAATTCTTATGTAAATATTAAAAGATATAAGGAAAAAACAAATTATTAATAATTCAAAAATATTACAGTCTCTATCAGAAAAATTATTGCCTAAAAAAATAATATATAAAAATAGTGTATAGTATTATCCCATTACCTGAAAAATGTTGGCGTGGACCTGAAAATAAAGATAATGAATACTATATTAAATCTGCTAAAAATGAATCAAAGTATTAGATAATGTACTTTATTGTTGAAGATTGTCCTAAAGGTATATGTAATAGTATGTGGGCTGGATTAAATATCTATGCTTATTGTTTACAACATTGTTATTCAGTTAGTATCCCAGCATTTGAAAAGCATCAAAAATTATTTGATTTAAAGAAATTATTATTTTCATTAAATCAACCTAATATCCATAAAATTTTATATCTAAATAAGAGACCTTGGTATTTAAATAAGTTTTTTTTAGATATTATTGGTCTAAAATCAAAAAAAATATCTGATAGTTATTCTATTATAGAAAAATTATTTAATATCAGAAGAATAAAAAGTTGGAAAGAATTATCAGAAAATTCTAATAATCACTTTATTGAGAATAGAGAATTTATACGTACTAAAATATTTCCGTATTCAACTAATATTGAAAAAATAAATTCATTGTTTCCAAATGATAATTCTCCTGTATTAGGAATGCATTTAAGAGGTGGAGATTATCGTGATTGGAGAAATGGGAAATATTTTTTCAATGAAGATCTTTTTATTAATTTTATTACTAAATACTTAGAACAAAATGTTAATAGAAAATGTTTTATTGCAACTAATGAAAATAAATGGTCTGAAATATTAATAGATAATTTTGGTGAAAAAATAATTATTGGGGGAGATGAAATTTCAGATTTATGGGGTTTGGCCAACTCTAATTGGATAATTGGTCCACCATCTACTTTTAGTATGTTTGCTTCATTTTGGAAGAATACACCTTTAAGGATTATGTTATCTCCAAAGGATTATAATGATTTATTCATGCCAGAAGATCATATACTTGCATTAAATATATTTTCATCTGGTAAACATCTTATAGATGAAAATGGGATAGACTTTAAATTAGAATCTAATGCATGATAATAATTAATTATCTGTTCATGTTCGAACATGCAGAATTTTTAATCAGCACTATTAGTTTGTAAATTTCTATCAAATATTAAAAGATATAAGGGAAAATAATTATTAAAAATTCTAAATTACTACAGTCTCTATCAGAAAAATTATTACCGAAAAAACAATATGTAAATATAGCAAATAGTATTATCCCATTACCTGAAAATCGTTGGTGTGGACCTGAATTTAAAGATGACATATTCTATCTTAAATCTGCTGAAAATGAATCAAAGCGAATAGAAAATAATTTTTTTTGTAATCAAGAGAGCAAGGTATTGGACATTGGTTGTGGACAAGGGCGTCTCCCTATCGGTATCCTTCGAAGGCTTGGTACTCTTAATTATCTTGGACTAGATATAGATGAAGAATCAATTCAATGGTGTAAAAAATATATACAGAATGAAAACGCTAGCTTCCTGTTTAGACATCTAAATATTTATAATGAGAGGTATAACGGCACAGGGATAAAAATGGATAATAATTTTAAATTCGAACTTGAATCAGGGTATTTTGATATTGTTTATCTCTACTCAGTGTTTTCTCATACAACCGAGAATGATATGAAAATTTATTTAAAAGAAATTTCACGCATTCTCAATACTACAGGAAAGCTATTTTTCACCACTTTTGTTGAAAACAATATTCCAAATTTTACTATAAATCCCAAAAATCACCACTTAACCATTTCTGGTCCACTTCATGTAGTGCAATATGAAAAAAATTATTTGTTTTCTATTTTGAAAGATTACGGTTTTACAATTCAAAAATTTTCCCATAAAACTGAAGCAGATGGGCAGAGTGCAATATATCTGGAAAAATAATACTTTTTAAGAACTCTTATTATATTTTGAAATACATTGAATCAAAGTATTAACTCTATTTTCAAATGTATGCTGGTCAATAACAGATCGAGTTTTTGGCAATGATTTTAATAGTTTATGGGTGATTGTATCCAATTCTTCTTTTGTTTCATAACAAAAAACACTTTCTGGGAATAAGGTTTCTAACTCAGAAATTTTATCACTGACTATTATGGAACCAGATGCAACACCATCATAAATCCGATTAGAAATAAATCCATTTTCCTTCATATCCTGCCAATGATCATTTAATAATATTGTTGTTTGATTATATATTTTATTTAATTGGGAATTGGGGATTAAGGTACCTCCCATTAATTCAATATCTAAAAATTGATCCCACCCCCATCCGAAAACTTTTAAATTAAATTGAGTAGGAATTAAATCACGTAAGATTTTCCTGAAAATATTTCGTGAATTCCCTACAAATAGTAAATCATATTCCTTCGTCTGATTTTGAAGAGGATAAAACATTTCAGGATCAGTACACTGATTCAAAACTTTGATATTTACAGATGTTTTTCCCTCTATTTCTCTAGCAAATTTTGATGAAGCAACAAATACATGATCAAATAACTCAAGTTCGGATATCGTAATTTCATTCGGATGGGAAATGAGCCACATGATATTTAACTGATTCGGATCTGGAATATATTTTGTTAATCCTCTAAGTGTTAAAATAATATCCTGTTTTTTCCCGCGATTTTTCCATTCTGTTTTGCATTGGATAATGGCTCTATATCCGCTTCTTTCAAAATATTTTTTTAGACCTATAGCTAAATGAAAATCACCCCACTCATGTGCAACTCGCCAGTTAGGTGCACAAATTTTTATATATATACGTTTTTTACGAGAAAAATAATGGAAATAGTTTCGAGAGGATTCTCCCCCGCGAATTAATTTTTGTAAAAATAATGGAAGCAAATATTTGAAAAATATTTTCGTTATGATCCTGCTTGATTTTCGTTTCATTAAAATTTAATCTTTGGCAATTACCGACTGAAAAGGCCTGAATAAAATACATTTTAAATATCGAGTAATACCTTTGGAATCAATGCCATATTCAAAACTTTTTTCTACTAATTTCCTTGATTTATAAAAATTCCCCGAATGATAATATTTACTCGCAAAACTTATGTAAGTATTTCGTCGGAGTGTTTTTTCCATTTCTTCAGAAATTAATCCTTTGAATAAGCCATTTGCTTTTGGAATTGATTTATTAAGGACGCTTAATCTGGATTGAAGAACTAAATCATAATTTTTTGAAATTGACTCCCGGCGTTCTCTATACATGGTCAAAATAGCATCGCTACAAAAAATGCGTTCTCCAGCTAAAGCGCAGCGAATCCATAAATCCCAGTCTTGGCATGATTGAAGTGATTCATCAAATTTCCCAATTTTATCTAAAAGACTTTTTCTAACCATAACAGTAGATGTTTTCACCCAATTTTTTTGGATTAGACTTTTTAACCGTTTTGAATCAGAATAAGAATTGTATTTTAACGAAGGGTCATGGTGCTTTTTTGAAAGGATATATCCGTTTTCATCTATTGTGGACATATTGCTGCAAATCAAAGAAAAGTCGTTTTCAGAGAATTGATTAATTTGAGATTGGAGCTTTTCCGGTTTCCAAAGATCATCGGAATCTAAAAACGCAATAAAATCTGCAGATGATTTTTCTATTCCCTTATTTCTTGTAGCAGGTGCACCTCTATTAAATTCATTAACAATTAATTGGAAACGAAAATCATTCAACCCTTTGATATAATTTTCCAGAATTAAAAGATAGTCTTTTGATGATGCATCATCAATTATAATTGCATTCCAATCAATGAATGATTGCTTTAATATTGACTGTAGCGATTCTTTTACAAATTCAATAGGAGTTTCATATACTGGAATTACTATATCAATTTTGGCCATTTATAATAATCAAAGTGAAAAATGATTAATGATAGCATTAGCACCCCTTTTGCCAGAAGACAAATCATTTGAATCAAAGGTAGAATCAATAAATGATTTTTGATTAGTAATAAAATCCGGGTGATCATTAAAGATAGAACTTAATTTACCCGGGAAATCACTGAAATTTGAGATAACATTCCCAAATTTCCATTGTGGAAAATCCTGCTCTTTTCCCCGTTTTAGGCCATGACAATTCAAAAATAAACAAGGTTTTGGTTCATATAAAAATTCAAATACTTGGCTACTTACGTCTCCCAAATATGCGTCCGCTATCCTCGTATAAGTCATATCAATCAAGCGGTGACTTTCAAGGTCAATATGAATATGAGGTACTTTTTGGTATTTCGAAAGTTTTAACCAACGTTGTTTCCATTCTTTGATCAAGATATGTGGCGCAAAAATCAAATTATAATCTGTTGAATTCAAAAAGAAGTTCAGAACTATTTTCCCCCAATCATACCATGATGATACCTTCTTATTCCAATGAGGATTATAAATTATTGTTGGTTTTTTTTCAGGAAATATGGAATCAAATGTTTTATTATTTTGCTCAACTAAATCAAATTTTGGATATCCAATAACTTCCCAATTCCTGTTACTAACCAATTCAGATTTCACTAAATTTTTCACCATATCCTTACCGGGGAGTAATAGTAAATTATATCTTTTCAATGATGAAGGGAATCCATAATCACGTACGCCAATTCCATGAAACGTAAAAACATATTTAGGATGATTAACGCTTAATTGATCAAAAAGACGATGTGTTTCAAATGAAGTGCCAACAAGTATATCATATTGATTCAATTTATTCGCATATTTTTCCATCATGATTTGAGGACGAGGATATTTTTTCCGTCTGATATTTGCGTATCTATATAAAACTGGACCTTTTAAAAAAATAATTTTGCAAGTTTGCCTTGGATATAATATCGCGAGTTCATCAATCACTTTTTTTACAGAATTAGATGTAACTATTAAATCAACATTGAAACCCAATGACGATAACTCAAATGCAATAGGTACACTATGATAAATATGGTGGATATGGTGAAAAAATAAAAATCCTATTCGCATTGAAAACGATCCCAAAGATGTATGGATTAATTATTCACTTATAATGAGTTTGTAAAGCTGTGCATACAATCCACCTCTATTAATGAGGGATTCATGGTTTCCTGTCTCTACCAGTTGCCCCTTATCTAAAACGATGATTGTATCCGCCCGTTGAATGGTTGACAGCCGATGTGCGATTACAAGTGTTGTCCTATCTCGCATCAAGTTTTCTAAAGCTATCTGTACTTTTCGTTCAGATTCTGTATCCAAAGAAGATGTGGCTTCATCCAAAATTAAAATAGGGGAATTCCGAAGAATGGCACGGGCAATAGCCAAACGTTGTCTTTGTCCACCTGATAATCGGACTCCTTTCTCCCCAATGATAGTTTGAAATCCGTTTGATTGTTCTAGAATAAATTCATAGGCGTTTGCTGCTTTCGCTGCTGATTCTAAGTCATCCTGTGAATAATCTTCAATGCCATAGGTTATATTGAATTCAATTGTTTCGTCAAATAAAATAGTTTCTTGGGTAACAATTCCCATTTTTTCTCGGAGAGATCGCAATTTAATATCTCGAATGTTATGGCCGTCTATCCGAATTGCACCAGAATTAACTTCATAGAAACGGGGAATCAAATCAGCGATAGTAGATTTTCCAGCACCACTGGGCCCTACAAATGCCACCACTTTCCCTTTGGGTATAGTAAAAGAAACATCTCTTAAAACAGTGTCACCTTCTTCATATTTGAATCCTACATTTTTGAATTCTATTTGATTCAAAAATGAATCAATGGTTATTGCATCAGATTTGTCAGCAATATCTGGATGTGTATCCATAATTCTGAAAACACGTTCTGCTGAAGCAGCCCCTTTTTGAAGATCAATGCTCACATTTCCTAATACACGAACAGGACCAAGAACGCTAAACAAAATAAGAATAAAGCGAATAAAATCTTCTGAACCCATGGTGCCAGCGACCAGGACATCCAATCCGCCAATCCAAAGTAACAAGACACCAATGAATGTACCAATTGTTTCGGTAATGGGTGATGCAGTTAATCTTAATTTTGACTGACGAAAGACAAGACTATAATAATAATTTTGTTCTTTCAAGAAACGATTTTTCTCAAATCTTTCAGTTCCAAATGCTTTTACCACACGAATTGAATTTAATATTTCTGTAAGAATTCCCATAATGCCTGCTATCTGTTCGGCCGTACGTTTTGCTTTCCTACGGATACTTCTGCCCATCCAAAAAATGACACCCGCGGTAAACGGAACAATAATCAAGGCAAAAAGTGCCAATTTCATATTGATGATAAATAACAGTGAGACAAAAACTAATATATTAATGGGTTCAACGAAGGCTTTATGAAAACTAGTTCCGAATGCAACTCTCATATTCGCTACGTCAGACAAAACTATAGATGTCAATTCACCGGTATTAGCTTTATCAAAAAATGACATGGATAACTTATGAAGGTGGTTGTATAAATTGTTCCTGACTGAATTGATCAAGTTTAACTGAACAAATGTCAAGCAAATATTTTTAACATATAGAAAAATGTTTTTGACCACAAAAACAAAGAAAATGGTTAAACATAATATTTTCAATGTTTCTCTTGGTGTCTCTCGCAAAATAAGTTCATTTGTCCAATATTTAAGTTGATCATTTAAATTCAATATCTCATTGGATAGAGCTTTATGATTTAATAATAATTGATCAAAATCGGATAAAATGTTGTTAATTAATGACGCAGTCAGCCAAATAGAGAGACTATTGAAAACCACATAAATCAAAGAGGAAATAGTTGAAATCAGTAAAAAAGGCCAGTACGGTAAAACCAATTTCCCCAGTCGTGTATAAATTCTTTGTGACATATTTTAAAACTTAACCAGAGAAAACCATTTTTTGGTGGGGAATTTCAGCTTCGAAGAAAATATCTCCTCTAGAATCAAATCCAAGTTTTGCATAAAAATCAATCACCGATTTTTGTGCATTTAAATAAATATTTTTTTCATTTTTCAAATAATTTATAATAAACAGAACCAACGCCTTCCCAACTCCAAAGTTTCTTGCATTTTCCAAAACTGCGAATCGTTCTAACTTTATTCCAAAGTCTGTTTTTCTGTATCGTGCAGTTCCTACAGGATCCCCTGATACATTTGCTAAAAAATACGTAGCATCAATTTTATCATCATCCAATTCAATTTCTACTGGAATATTTTGGCCAATAATAAATACCTGTTTTCGAATAAACAGACACGATTGGTAATCATCATCTGTTTCTATGATCTTTATATCAATTTCCATTCCCCAAATTTCGGAAAATGTGTAGGGCAGTTCACATGAAAAAATTTACTTTAAATATGTGGAAATATTTTACGGATTAATAAAATAAAATCTTCTATCCAAGCAATCGTGTAGATTCTTTACTTGAAAAATTGCACTATATAAAGATTTGAAAACTTCAGCTGGTATATATATCCATACCCCATTTTGTGCAGTGAAATGTATATACTGTGATTTTTATTCTATCGCTAATCGGGAAGAGGCTATTCCTCGTTTTGTAAAAGCAATTATAACCGAAATTGAACGCTGTGAAGTGGATACATCAGATTGGAAGATTGATACAATCTTTTTGGGTGGAGGGACACCCAGTTTATTAGAATCAAAATATATTGAATCCATTCTAAAGTCCATTCAAACCAAATATGATCTATCATCAATAACCGAATTCACATTAGAAGCGAATCCTGGAGAAGCCCCAAAGGATCGACTCAAAGAATTTAGAAACCTTGGTATTAATCGTCTTTCCATGGGTGTTCAATCTTTAGAGCCCGATCTTTTAAAATTCCTCACTCGTATTCATTCAGTGAAGCAGGTTTTTGAAACATACGATAATGCTAGATCGATAGGATTCGATAATGTGAATTTTGATTTGATCTATTCCATCCCAGGCCAAACTTGGGAGGTTTGGGAACGGGATATTAATCGAATTATAGATTTGGAACCCAACCATATATCTGCCTACACCCTCACCCTTGAAAAAGGCACAGATCTCTTTAAACTTGTAAAAGATAAGAAAGTGAGAATGCCAGAAAATGAAATAACTGGTGAATGGTTCTTAAAAACACATCAATTAATGGAATCAAATGGATATCCTAGTTATGAGATTTCCAATTTTTCTCAACCAGGATTTGAATGTAGACATAATCTTCATTATTGGAAGATTCATCCTTATCTCGCATTTGGACCTTCAGCCCACGGTTTTGATGGAACAAATCGTTGGAATAATTCCCGATCTCTGGATCTATTTCTACAACAAATTGAATCAGGAGATTCTCCAATTTCTATAACAGAAACATTAACTGAGAAAGATAAATTGAATGAATTAATTGGGTTCGGTTTAAGAATGAATGATGGTATTAATTTGGAGAAAATTCCGGAAATATTTCAGATTCAATTTGGAGAAAAACTTAAAATCATCGAAAAAAAATGGGAAGGATGTTTTATTAAAAATAAAAATTCTATTTCACTTACAAAAACAGGTATGGTTTTTGGAGATGCTATTGGAGTGGATTTAATGTTCTAGGCTTACCTATCTACTGAATCAATATGAGAAGTGCTTAATAGTTTCCCCCTCTTCCCCAATTCGTGTCATGGCTTCGATACCCACATTAATATGAAGATCCACATATTTCCGTGTCACTTCCTTATCTGATTCTTCAGTTTTTACACCTTCGGGTGCCATGGGTGTATCAGAAACAAGAAGCAAAGCCCCTCGATTAATCCCATTGGCAAAACCAGTAATAAATATGGTAGCCGTTTCCATATCAATACCAATGGCTCTCACTTTGCCGAGATATTGTTTAAATTCTTCATCATGTTCCCAAACACGGCGATTGGTTGTATAAATAACACCGGTTCGATATTCAATCCCTTTTTCAACTAAAAGTGATGAAACGTGTTTATGCAATTTAAATGAAGGCATCGCAGGTACTTCTATTGGAAAATAATCATTGCTGGTTCCTTCACCACGGATAGCAGCAATGGGAAGAATAAAATGCCCTAACTCTGCTGATTTTTTTAAACCACCGCATTTCCCTAAGAATAAAACGCCTTTCGGGTGGATCCCAGACAACAAATCCATAATAGTTGCTGCATTTGCACTTCCCATTCCATAATTGATAATGGATAAACCATCTCTGTTTGTCGCAGACGTCATGGCACCACCACGACCCATTACGGGTACATCAAATTTTTCTGAAAATTTATCTACATAAATCTGAAAATTTGTCAGAAGTATCCAATCACCGAACTCTTCAATATTGGTACCTGTGTAGCGTTTTAGCCAGTTACGTGTTATGTCTTCTTTGCTAATCATGGGTCCAAAATTAAGGATACAGGACAATGATCAGAGCCAAAAATATTTGAGTGAATATCTGCATCAATACACATATCAAACATAGTCTCACTTACAAAAAAATAATCGATACGCCAACCTACATTTCTGTCTCTTGCGCCGAATCTGTAAGACCACCAAGAATATCGATCACCTTCCTCATGAAATTCACGAAAAGTATCTTTCCACCCATGGGCAACATAGGTATCCAATCGTTCCCGCTCAATGGGCATAAATCCGGATGTTTTCAAGTTTGCTTTGGGGCGCGCTAAATCAATGGGATGATGGGCAGTATTCCAATCTCCCGTAACAATCACATTATTTCCAGACTCTACTTGCTCATTTATGATAGGCAATAATTCATCATAAAAATCCAATTTATACTGCAATCGCGTCTCATCTTTTTGTCCGTTGGGGAAATAAATATTATAAAGGAGAAAATTTTCATGCTCCGTAAGGAGGACACGACCTTCATTATCATATTTTTCAATGCCCAAACCTTCCTGAACAAAGAGAGGCTCTTCCTTGCAAAAACTTGCCACACCACTATACCCTTTTTTCACACCAGAATGCCAATAAGTATGATACCCATGGTCTTCAAGAATTTCATTCGTAAGCTGCTCTTTATGTGCTTTTGTTTCCTGGATACAAAGAATATCAGGTTGCTCCTGATCTAAATAATCGAGAAATCCTTTTTTCACCGCAGCGCGAATTCCATTTACATTCCATGATATGAGTTTCATTTATAGTCCTTTCACTAATGAAGTATTAGAATGATGGAAAGCTCGTTATCTTTCTCCAATGACCAGCACTCCTTGTCAACTGTTAATAATTCAGATAACAATTTTACCAGAGGTAACGCACAGGAACAAAGTATCATCCTGTGAATTTTTTGGAGTGTTTATTGTTGGCGTATATTTAACTTTACCCCTGAAATTATGGACTAATAAATGCCTAAAGAACGTAAAGGAATACCAAAGCCAAAACGTAAGCTGTTTTATCAAGAATACAATTTTGAAATCACTGTTGTAGTCCTGATCTCTCTCGGAGTTTTTTTACTTATTGAAGATTTGGAGATTAAACATTATCTCTATGAGTTCATTAAAGTCATTTTTTTCACAATTGGCAATTTCATTAAACTGGTTCGAGATGGATCTATTTTTATTATTGATAAGTTTGAAATCTCGGATTTAGTTGGGATTTCACTGATTCTTTTGGCGCTATTTCTAATTGCAAATCGTTGGCGGGAAAGGATGATTGAACGGTACTCAGTATTAAGAAATTGTCCGGATTGCAATGGGGATCTTCAAAGAATAAAGAGAGACTTTAATCAAAAGATGACCGGTTTACTTTACTTTTTGACCGTGAAGAATTATCACTGTAAGTCATGTAATTACACAGGTTTTAAATTGGTAAGAAAATAAAAAGGAACTAGAAATGGATTTAAAAGAACAAATCGTCAATGATATTGACTCAAACTCAATTATTCTTTACATGAAGGGCACCAAAGAAATGCCCATGTGCGGATTTTCAAATTCAGTCGTCCAAGTGCTCAATCATTATGGAGTTGAATATAAGGATGTAAATATCCTTGAGGATCCAATGATCCGAGTGAAATTGAGTGAACATTCCAACTGGCCAACTATACCACAATTATTCGTCAAAGGTGAACTGGTTGGTGGAGCGGATATTACTTTGGAATTGCACCAAAATGGGCAACTGCTGGATATTTTAGATAAAGCAAATTCTGGAGACTAAGTTTAATAAAAAGGGTTGGTGAAGCCTTTTTCTTCACAATAAATTTGCCGCCGAATCAGAATAGAATTATTACATTTTGGCCCGTTCGTCTAGTGGTTAGGACTCCAGGTTTTCATCCTGGCAACAGGAGTTCGATTCTCCTACGGGCTACAAATAAAACCCCGTATTTGCGGGGTTTTTTATTTAAGTGTAATTTCGCTTAATGTACATCGAACTTCACCCTACGATTGTCCACTTTCCTATCGCACTAATTACACTGGCGTATTTCTTTCAAGTTATAACTGTTTTCAAACCTGGAGTTATACCAAAGCATTTGAATCTATGGGTCCTGATTCCTGCAGCACTCTCAACATTGCCAGCCGTCTTGTCAGGAGAAAATGCTGAAGAAAATCTTGGCGAGATATGCCCGGAAGCACATAGGACACTAGAAAACCACGAGTTATTTGCCAATATCACTACGTGGAGTATTTTGATTCTGACTTTTGTTTGGGTTTATGTGACATTAAAGGGATTTGAAGCCACAAAATATCAACGACTCTTCCTTGCTTTCTTAACACTCATATTTATCAGTATATGTATCACCGGATACTTGGGTGGAGAATTAGTTCACAAATGGAATACGTGACATCTATTCATCTCTTCTGACATAGACCAAAAAAGATGAAGAATAATTACTATAAAATACTCCTAAACCATTTTCCACATTTGAATCTGGTAAAAGATAAATATTCTGTCCTACTGGATCTCCACTAAAATAATTAAAATAAGATTCGCTTGTAGATCTAAAAGTCATTAGCTGTAACCCATAATAATCAAAATATAACCACATTATTGGTGTGGGAGCCGTTTCAACATTCCACTGCCAAGGATTAATCCTGTAAGGAGTATTATCTTCATCCCTAGGATAACGCCCTTTCCATATTCTAAAACCTATGGATGTATCATAAATTAAGTTTGTATAAACACTATCTCTGATTTCATTGTAATTGTAATCAAAAAACCCACCGCTATCAGGATCTATAATACTGCTAAGGGAATCGAGTGGCTCTAACCCTCTCATATTTGCATCTAAAGCATATGAAAGAATTTTAACTGTCTTATGATTATCTGCATCAAAATCGACACCAAACATAGGATAACTAGCAAAACTCTTAGTAAAACAATCACCTATTCGATAGGTCACAGTATCAACCAGAATACTATTCTCTATAATAAAATTTTCATGATTTATTGATAAACCTAATAATTCATCAAATGTTAATCCCTCTAAATTATTCACATTAATACTAGGCGTTAATAAAGTTTCTCCATCAGGGCAATTATATTCACCCAAATCTGGGGAGCTAATATTCATTTCATTTGGAACTGTAGTTGTTGCAATAACAGAACCCATATCATGGTTTACAACTAAATGATAGGTTTGACCTGGCTGAATAATATAATTCAAATAATTTTCAATATTCTCTAAGCTAGGTTCAGTCGGCAAAGGGAAATACTTACCGCTGCCAACATTAAAAAAATGAAGAGTATCCTTTGTTGAATCATCAATTAAATAAACACTCGCATCATCAATCCATAAATCCTGAGCTTGAATGTCTTCTAATATAGAAGCTGATCTAGAGACTGAAACAGTATCACTAACTGGAAAATTTGCAACAATAGAACCAAATACGACTAAGCTATCTTCATACTCTAAATTTTGATCATTAAAATCACATGAATAAAATATAATATTAGAAAATATAATTAAATGTAAAATAGATTTTTTCATTTTTAAAACTCCCATGTAAACCCAAAAGTTGGCAGTATCGGAAAAAGCCCAATGCTTAGTTCATTTATTTTCCCTTCATCGCTTTCATCAACATTAGTTTCGCCAGGATCTGCCTTACCATTACCATTCGTATCATGAAGCTCTTTATCCCAATCA
>Ga0206683_10000877_pt1 | contig 21166 bp, 25 predicted proteins | sample M280m12015metaG_FD_155483 | JGI IMG/M metagenome (GOLD analysis project Ga0206683, IMG submission 155483) | Ammonia-oxidizing marine archaeal communities from Monterey Bay, California, United States - M2 80m 12015 | ecosystem: Environmental > Aquatic > Marine > Intertidal zone | place: USA...
TTTCTTGGTTTGAGAATTTTGATGAAATAAGAATTTCTATTTATGATGGTGATGATAGATATGAGGAGGTAAAAAAATTAACAGAAGATTATTCAATGGTTGATATTAGAAAACAATATGAAACTGCTTTAACAGGAACTTTTAATAATTGTGGTGGCTGGTTTCCAGTTGATAATATACCAGACAAACCCTGTTTTATACCCTTCTACAGATTACAAGTTGATTGGAATTTGGATATAAGATTATGTTGTCATGACTGGAAAGAGAAAGTGGTTGTTGCAAATTTAAAAGATGATTCGTTGCATAATATATGGCATGAATCATTTAGAGAATATCGTGAAGAACTTATAAAAAATAATAGAAAAAATATCTCACCTTGCAATAAATGTAATGTTAATGGTACAATGAATATATACACAAAAAGAGAATCTGGTAAGCAACATTTCAATTTTTTTAAAGATTATTATGATAAATTCTGAATTTCAACCACTAAAAGAAATGATCGTTGGCACTTCATATTTAAATCATACTTGTATGATTGAAGGGTTAGATCAAGTTATAGAAGAAACAAATGAAGATTGTAGGACTTTAGCAGACATATTAACAGAGCTAGGGGTAAAAGTTCTAAGACCTAAACAGAAAGCATTTAATAAAGAGGTTCATCATCCTATAATGCCTAGAGATGTATTTGGATTTTACGGCAATAAAATGATACAAACATATGGAGCTATTCATTCAAGACAAGAAGAGTTAATATGTTATGATGAAATATTAAATGCATATAAAGATAAGATTTTTATTAAAATGGGCCGGCCCGATATAAATGAAACAGAAGAGACTGAATATACTGAAGCCCATTCTAATAAGATTAAGGTACAACAAAGATATGACAAATATAAAGATTTGTGTTTGTGGGAAACAGCTAACATGATAAAATGTGGTGAGCATATTTTACATACACAATCTGCTGATAAAGATCCAACACATGGAAAAGGTACTGAAGTAGGTTTACAATTTATGAAAGAGATGCTACCTGAATTTGAATTTATTGAATTGCCGGCAGGTGGTCATATTGATGGTAAATTAGCCCTTTTAAGACCAGGACTTTTATTAACATGGCGAAAAGAATTTATTCCTGATGCTCTCAAAAATTGGGATGCTATTATAGTAAAAGATAAAGCCCTATTACCATCTGATTTTAAAAAGGCACGTAAACAGCGGTTTTATAAAGACTATGTGCTAAAGTATTTGAGTGATTGGACAGGATATTGTGAAGAAACATATTTTGATGTTAATTGTATTTCAGTAAATGAAGATACAATAGTTACTGCTGGCAGCGAAAAAGAAAATATTAAACAAATAGAAAAACATGGTATTAATGTTATAAGATGGAAACATCGTCATAGATATTTCTGGGATGGTGGGGTTCATTGTTTTACACAAGATACGGTAAGAAACGGTTCTCGCGAAAGATACTTATAATTAAGCTGTAGGATTTATGTATAGAATAGAAGATAATTTTTATGATACTGCAACCTTTAATAGAATATTAGAATTGGTTAGAGAACGTCCTATTAATCAAATACCAGAGAAATATGATGGGAAGAGATGTTCTTATGGTGAAACTAGACAATATTTAACTGAAGATTCTATTCTTGCTGATCTTATACTTTCTAAATTTCCTTATAAAAAAGATTATAGAAGAAAAATAGAAATAGGTAATGATGTAAATGGCTTTTGGTTAAAACCGCATTCTGATCATTCAGCAAAAAAAGATGTTACAGTAATTTATTTTGAAGGTCAACAAAATAACGGAACTACTTTTCATTATGAAGATCATAATGAAACAACGGAATTTATTCCTAATAGAGCGGTTCATTTTTATCCTGATTTAAAAGATACTTATGATACTGAAAGTTGGAAACATTCTGTTAAAAGAATCAAAATGGCCGTTAGAAGAACTGTAGTTGTAAATTATGTTGATAACACTTGGCGAGATATAAAAGATTGTTATGATCGATAAGGATCCTGAAGGCATGCCTTCTAATACTTTTTGTGCGTTACCTTGGATGCATATTTCAACACGACCATCTGGTCATATGAGAGTGTGCTGTACTGCAAATGCTTCTGCTGTGCAAGATAAAGATTCAACAAATAAAACAATATCGGAAGCAGGTGTTCTTCGAAGAGATGATGGGAAACCTGCTAACCTAGCAACAACAAGTTTACTAGATGCATGGAACAATGAATATATGAAATCCGTGCGAAGAATGATGCTTAGAGGTGAGCGTCCTGCATCTTGTCTAAAATGTTTTAAGGAGGAAGATGCCGGACACAGATCAAAACGTCAATGGGAAACATCAAAATGGGTTAACGAAATTGGACTTGAAGAAATTATTGATGAAACCACAGCTGAAGGAGCCGTTCCACCTAAAGTACGGTATATTGATCTTCGGCTTGGTAGTAAGTGTAATCTTGCATGCGTTATGTGTAGTCCTCATGATTCATCTAAGTGGGTAAAAGAATATAAACAAATTTGGCCTACTCTAGAAAATAAAAGACTCAAGTCTAGTATGGAGTGGGAAAAAGAATCTGGTAAATTAGCATGGTCGGGTGGAAGTTATGCATGGCATAAAAAGAATCCAGAGTTTTGGAAAGACTTTTACGAACAAGTTCCTACATTAAGACAGTTATATTGGGCTGGTGGTGAATCACTTATAATGGATGAACATTATGAAGTTCTTGAAAAAATTATTGAAATGGGTTATGCTAAAAATATTGAGTTGAGATATAATTCAAATGGCATAGAATGGCAATCTAATCTATTTGATCTTTGGAAAGAATTTAAAAATGTTATTATGCATTTTAGTATAGATGCATATGGAGAACAAAATTATTTTATTCGATATCCTGCAAAGTGGAAAAGAGTTGTAAATCAATTACACAAAATGGATGATTACCCTTATGATAATTTGAGACTTACAACAGCAACATGTATTACAGCACTAAATATTTTTTATTTACCCGAATTTATAACTTGGAAATTAGAAGAAGATTGGAAGATATTAAATAAATTTCCTGCCGGTGCTGGCATGATAGATTTGCATCTTGCATATTGGCCACCACAATTGAACTGTAAAGTACTTCCAGATTGGTTTAAAAAAGAAACAACTTTAAAGTATCAAGATTTTGGAAAATGGTTAAAGAGTAATTGGAAGAAGTGTAATGGAGTTGATGATTTAACATGGAATGAATGGAAAGAACTTCCATATGGAATTAAAAGATTAGAAGGTCTAGTTTCTTTTATGAATACAGAAGATTGGTCGGAAAGATTGCCCGAAATGAATGAATGGTGTTATAAAGTATCAAAAAAAAGAGATTTAGATTTTAATAAAATTTTTCCAGACTTAGAATGGTTAGAATACTATAATAAATTATGAAATTAACATATTTAAATAAAACAGTTGAAATTAATATTCCATTAACCACAAAACGATTAAAGCAACAAGTTTTAGAAGATTTTTTTGATTCATATAAAGATGCAGATATTCCCGCATATGAAAATGAAGAATTTTTATTTGAATTGGGATCGTTTGAAGGTTCTTCAGATATAGAAGAAATTCCTGTTAATGCTATAGGACAATGGATGTCTGGTGGGGCAGATAGTTCTTTATTGGCTTATCTATTGTGTAAAAAAATACGTGATGAGGAATTGGATATTAAATTTCAACCTATATCTGTTCGTAGAGGCAGAGCGAACAATCCTATATATGCCGGAAACGTAATAGACTTTATAGAGGAAGATTTGGGAGTTGATTTCATTTTACCTCATGAGGTTTATTATCCTCCATTAGATGATGAATATATGAGAGAGATAAAAATATTTTGGGAAAGAGATGATTATAATTTTCGTCATCGTAAATTTGAAATATTATATTCAGGAATTACTTCAAATCCACCAACGGATGATTCAACGATACCTAAGAACAAAGAACGTGTTAGGGATGACACTGGAGTTGATAAAATTGTTGAACAACGAAATGGATATAGACACTATATAAATCCATTTATAAATGTTAATAAAAAATGGGAAGCAGAAGCATATAAAGATAAAGAATTATTAGATTCTTTATTTCCATTAACATATAGTTGTGAAGGAAGTATCGAGGCCACAAAACATCATACTCAACATTGTAAAAAGTGTTGGTGGTGTCAGGAACGATATTGGGCATTTGGTAGATATGTATAATATAGAAGACAAATCAAATAGATATCAAATTATTTGGGATTTAGGTCGCAGGTGTTCTTATGCATGCACATATTGTCCTCCTCATCGTAATAATAAAACTTCTCCGTTTATAGATTTTGAAACATTAAGAAAAACAATGAGTAGTGTTGCAGAGTATGCTTTTCTTTATGATAATTTTAGAAAGAAACCGGCTAAAAAGAAATTAAGTTTTACAGGAGGCGAACCAACTGTTCATCCGGATTTTTTTAAACTTTTAAAATATATTAAAAACGAATTTCCTGATTTTAGCAGAGGTCTTACAACTAATGGTTGGTTTGGAAATAATATATTAGATAAAGTATTAGCTTATACTACCGGTGGTACTATATCATATCATTGTGAATCAACAAAGAAACAAAAAAATCAAGTAATATCAAATGCAATAGTTTTAAGAGAAAAATATAAATGTAATGTAATGTTTCATAAGGATTACTTTTGGGAATGTGTAGATGTTTGTGAAAAGTTGGAAAAGAATGGTGTTGATTTTGTACCCAGAATCATCGGTGATGATAATCCTACTGACAAGAAATCGATTAAATATGGATATACCCATGTCTATGGACGCAAAGAAATGAAATGGTTTCGTAATTATTGGAAACAGAAAGGACAAAATGTCACAGAAGAAGGAGACACACAAAAAGGATTGGGAAGGCCGTGTTGCGGAGGGAGATGTTTCAAAGCAGACGGTGTGGACAGTTATTTTCTCGCTGATACTAATTTTTTGGGTTGGAATTGTATGGTTAATTGGTACTTTCTCTTTTTAAATTCAGAAGCAAATCGAGTTTGGACTCATCAAACATGTGGTGTTAATTTAGATGGTGAAGTTGCCCCACTAGGAAAGATTACAGAATTTGAAAATATTATTGATGAGTTAGAACATGAATTATATGTTCATAATCGTATACCGATGATTACATGCCCTAAAACGTTTTGCGGATGTGGAATGTGTGTAACAAAAACTAGTCAGAATATTGAACCTATGTTTACTAAACACGTTGTGCCTGGTTTAGACCATTTTATTGTTCCACAAAAAGAAAGTAATTATGAAATTGATATAACAACTAAAAAAGTTTTAAATGAACTTGATTCCTCAAATGTTTAAGATAGGTGTTGTTGAAATAGAATTATCTTCTTTATGTAATGCTAAATGTTCAGCATGCATGAGAACGATTTTAGATGAAAGAGATGAATGGTATTATAAAGGCAATTTATCTTTAGATGATATTATTGATTGGTTCGAGTCTCTTGATATATCTGATACCAAAATAAAGATGTGTGGGGTTCTAGGTGATCCAATGATTAACCCGGAATTATATGAAATAATATTTTATTTCCTATATGAAAAAAATGTCCGGGATATTGAAATGTCCACAAATGGAGGGACCCGCTCTCCTCAATTTTGGAAAGACTTAGGTTTATTATCAAAACAATCTGATAAAAGATTTTATATTCACTGGGCGGTTGATGGAGTTACAAGAAATGATTATAGAGAAAATGTTTCCCTTCATAGAGTCTGGGATAATATTAATGCTTACCATTCTACTGGCGGTCATAGTATCTGGCAGTATATCATTTTTGATTATAATGAAAGCGAAGTTGAAATGGCTAGAACAAAGGCAAAAGAAAATGGGATGAAATTTGCCACTAGAGTAAGTTGGAGAAATACATCAGAAAAAGCTAAAGTAACTTCGAAAGCCGCTAATAAAATAGATTCAGATTCTTATGAAGTAGTTGAAAAAAGGGCTAGATCAAAACAATATGAAGATGCCAAAATTGTTTGTAGACATAAAGTAAAGGGTGAAATTTATATTGGTGCTAATAAAAGATTATGGCCATGTTGCCATTTATATGATGAATCTATAGCACATAAATCAAATGATATAAATCACTTATATGGAAAAATCGGACACGATTTTAATGATTTAACAAAACATTCAATATCTAACATTTTAGAAGGCAATTGGTTTAAAACCGAATTAGAAGCAAGTTGGAATAAATTACACTCTCTACATTTACCTAGATGTTATTTGACTTGTGGTGATAGTGGAAAAAGAGCAGTAATTAAAAACGTGGAACCATAATGAAAAAGAAAATTGGTAAACGAAAAAGTAAATCATGGCGCAGACGTATTCCACGATGTACTATGTGTACAACATGGCGCTGGATGGGTAATACAAAAGAACGTATACGATTTAGCGACCGAAGAAGAATGAAAAATGTGGAACCGGAAAACGATTGAGTGGATAGATGTTGAGTTAACTAGCTTTTGTAATATAGCTTGTCCCGGATGTCTTAGGCAAGAAAAGAAAGAGCAAGTTGAATCTATTTTAAATAAAAATATTATTGATTTTGAAGATCTTAAAAGATGGATTACCTCTAAAGAATTTCCTAATCTTAAATTATTAAATTTTTGTGGTTCCGTAGATGAGCCCACCCTTCATCCAGATATATTAGAAATTGTAAGACATTTTAAATCTTTTACAGATGTTAATATTGCATCTAATGGGTCTACCAAAACAAAAGAATTTTGGAAGGAGTTGGGTGAACTAGGGACCTCAGTATTTTTTGGATTAGATGGAACAGATCAGGAATCATTAGTAAAATATCGAATCGGTTCTAATTTTAAAAAAGTGCAAGAAAATTGGAGAGCCTTTATAGGAGCAGGAGGTAATGCAACTTGGCAGTTTATTGTGTTTGACCATAACGAGCACTTATTTGATGATGCAGAAAGAATGTCGGAAGAGGAAGGGTTTAAAAGATTCAGAGCAATATTTTCTCATAGAGGAGGAAGTGGAGAGGTAAAAAAAGAAGTGGAAGAAGAAAAAGAAATTCAATGTAAATATGGTAATCAAAAAAGATTATTTATAAATCATACCGGAGCATTGCTACCTTGTTGTTATTTAAATTCCGAGGCTTTGGAAATAGCCGCTACCAGAAAAGGAAAAACTAAATTTGGAAAAATTTGGACTGGCTCCGGAGGAATTTTAGCAAACAATTTAAAATATAATACTATATCAGAAGTTATTGATGGTGAAATGTTTGATCTTATACAAAAATCTTGGTCGTGGCCCTCACCAGTAGAAAAATGTTGGGATACTTGTAAAGTTAAAAAAAGAGATATTTTTATAGATAAGGAGATATAATATGAAGCAATGTTTTTACGCAATGGGTGGAATTAATTATAAAAATGGAGTTGTTTCATGTTGCCCTAGACAGGCAGATCAATTAATTTTCCAAAAAGATACTTTTTTACCTTCGGAAATTTTCAATCATGAAAATTTTAAAGAGTTGAGAAGAAAGCTTCATAATGATGAATGGCCATCCGGGTGCGATACCTGCGAATCAATGGAAGAAGTTGGCGTCACTTCTATGAGACAGGATTTTACTTTAGAAGAGAATGGAAGCTTTTATAAGGACCAAGGAAAACCACCCAAAGGTGCTAATATATATACTGTTAAATTTTATGAAGAATTTCATAAGGAACATTGCCCAGAGGAGCATTTTTTAATAAAGTGTTACAATCCAGAAACTCATTATGTGAGAAATGAAGGATTAAGACATATAGAACTTAGATTTAGTAATGCTTGCAATTTTGCATGTATACATTGTTCTGAGGTGTTTTCTTCCGGATGGTCAAAGAAACTTGAAAATTATATACCAGATGAAGAAACACATTTATATGATTTAAAACAGCTATTAAGAACTGAGCATAGCCATGGCAAACAGAAATCGGGCGACTTGAAAATGGCTCTAACTGTTGAACAATCCTTGCAAATAGTTGATGATTTAAATGACAATTTTCCTTATCTAGAACATATTAATTTTGCAGGAGGGGAACTTTTATATCAAAAACAATTCATTCCAGTATTAAAAAAATTAGGAGAACATCCCAATGCTTCTAATATACATCTTAGTTTTCATTCTAATTTTAATTCCAATTTTGATGTTGAAAAATTATCTGAATTGTTATTAGCATTTAAAACTTCCACTATTACAATATCGGTTGATGCCGGCAGAACCTTTTATTCTTATTTTAGGAATGGCGGAACATGGGATCAATTAGAAAAAAATATTAAAAAATTTAGAGAATATAATGATTATACCTGGTTGGATATTACATGTACAACTTCAATATATCAATTGCTAGACATTTATGATGTATTTGAATCTTTTATAAGTTTAGAAGCATCTGTGAATATATCTATAGTACAATCCCCAAAATATTTAGACCCTTCATTGATATTATTAGATTTTGAAAAAGAAACAATGAAAGATATAGAAAGAACAGAGGAGTTAATTAAATCATATTTCGATAAACCTATAGAAAGGGTTTCCGAAAAAACCGGGCACATGTATTGGGTAAAGCATGAACAGACTCTGGAAAAATTACATCGCATAGTTAAATATATTAAAAGCTTTAAACCACGATATCATGAATATAATAGATTTTTAATTTATAGAAAAAAATCTGATATGGTATGGAATCAAAATTTCAATGACTATTTTCAAAATTATCAAATAGATGAACACAATGAATTGATTCGAGTAAAATGAAACATGTTCACGACAACGCTACCGGAATGAAACATTTTTGCATGGCGCCTTTTACCCATATACAATTGAATCCGTCTGGAGAAATAAATCCATGTTGCATTTTTGATAAAAGAATCTATCCAAGATATGATAGTTTAGAAATGGCTTTTAATGGACCAGAAAATTCGGAACTTAGAAGTAAGATGTTGAATGATGAATGGATTGAAGGATGTAAAAAATGTTATAGGGATGATGAAATAGGTAAACCTAGTTATCGTAAAAATTTCAATAAGAAATATGATAAGAGATATATTCAAAATCCAAAAATAAAGGAATTAGAATTTTCTGCCTCCAATTTATGTAATTTTAAATGCATGGGTTGCAATTCCAAATTCAGCTCGGCAATTGGTGGAAAATTACATAAAAATTCATTACCAGATTTAGATTTAAGTGAGTTAGAAGATTTAAAAATTCTTGGTGGCGAGCCATTTATGGATCCACTGTATTTAGAATTGTTTAATACTCTTAAAATTGAAAATATTAATTTAATGATTGTTACAAATAATTCTATTTTCCCAAATGAAAAATGGAGGGAATATCTTACCGAATTTAAAAGTTTGAATTATAATGTTAGTATTGACGGAATTGGTGATGTAGCAGAATTCGTTAGATATGGAACTAAATGGTCTCGATTTGAAAGAAATTTTGATAAACAATTAAAGCATTTTTTCGTAATACCTCATTACGTCTTTCATACCCTTAATAGCACAGACTTAACTGATACGATTAAGTGGATAGAATCAAAAGGGATAACCAATAATACTATATCATATGATTTTTTAGACGCTCCGGAATGGTTAAATGCATCTTATTTGCCTTCTAATGTAAAAGATATCATAATAAATAATAATGATAATTTTTTACAAAAAGAAATAATAAACTTCTTAAAGACTAATGAATTCGATAGAGGTTATTGCGTTAAACTAATTAAATGGATGAATGAAAAAGATGACCTTCCAAATAAATGTGAAGAGATATATTACGAGGTCTCTAAATGCTTAAAGTCTTAACTAAGAATGGTTTAAAATCTAGTAATGAGCAAGCCATTAAACTCAAATCTAATTTTAAAGGTTGGTATTGTAAACAGACAAATTACATTATCGACGCAGGATGGTGGGAAGTAGGCACATCGGTATGTAGAACACCTTATCCTGTTTCAATAGATGATTTTACAGGACCTAAAGCTATAATATGTCCTAATGAAAATTGTTTTTGTGGCACTGATATTGCAATGCCGAAAGGTAAGACTGAAGATCATTTATTAATGATCGACAATTTAAAAATTAAAGGAAAGTTAGAACTCAATGATGATATTTACGCTGTTACGGGTGATGATGGTGTTGCCGTTGATTATTATACTGATCGCAAATGTAATTTTAGTTGTTCTTATTGCGACCCTCGTAGTCATAATTATGAGGGGGCCTGGACTTCCTTGGAGAGAATGCAATACGCATGGACCAAAGTTAATCCACAAAACGTCAAAAAAATAGTTGTATCAGGCGGAGAACCAACTCTTGTCCCACACTATATGGATTTTATACAATGGTTAAGAGAAAAAGAACCTGAGGCTACTATTTGGACCTTGACCAATGGTACTAAGACAGTATCTTATTTTAAAGAATTAAATAAATATTCAAATATAAATTTTTCAATTCATCCAGAGTTTATTAATAAAAGATATATTAATAAGTTAGAACGATTTTGTGAAGAAGTAAATTTACCTTGTAAGATTAAAATTATGTATCTACCAAAATATGAAGAATTGGTATCAGAGATATATTCAATATTTAAAGGAAAATTTGAAAAAGTTTATGCAATAATTGTTCCCTTATGGGATATGAATAACGAAATGAAGTTAATAAACTATACACCCGAACAACTCGAATTTATTCATGCGTCACAGTGAAGAAGATTTTACAAAAATACCTTGGAAAGATATTGAAGCACTCGGTACAAAAACAATGTTATATCGAGACACGTTTTCAGTGTCTTGGTTATTAGGTAGATTTTGTAATTATAAATGTTCTTATTGTTGGCCATACGCAAGGGCAGATAAGAAAGATCATAGATCAACAGAATTATGTCTTAAAACAATTGATGAGATAAAAAGACAAGCTAGAGACCAAGGATTCAATTCTTTTAATTGGTCCTTATCAGGAGGTGAGCCAACCTTTCATCCCGGCTACTTAGATATACTACAATATCTTGCAGATGATGAATCTAATTGTAAAAGACAACGAATTCATATGACTTCAAATTGCTCTCGTAAAATGAAGTGGTTTAAAACATATGTTGAATATGCACAAAAATTTGACAAAGCATCAATTACAGCTTCGGCACATTTTGAAGCTTTAAATACACAAGATAAGATAGCAGATTTTGCTGATAAGTTAGTTTTTCTTCAAGATAATGGAATTAGAATAACTATTAATATGGTAATGATTCCAGAGAGATTTTGGGCACTGACAGACCATGTTTTATATTTTAAAGAACGAGGTATACATACTACATTAAAACCACAATCAAATCCAACAGCAACAAAAGTTGTAGAAGGATATACTCAGGGACAATTAGATATTTTACATAATGATTCTAAACCATCTGAACGAGAGATAGATTTAATAGATTCAAAAGGAAATATATATGAATTGGATCAAGCTGAAAGATTTAACGCGTTTAATTTTAATGAATTCAAAGGCTGGGACTGCACGTCGGGTTTTCGTAGTATTATTATACGCGAGCCTTGTGGGAGCATTAAGCGGTCATATTCTTGCAGTGATGCACCTTTAGGTAATATAGAAACTGGATTCAAATTATTTGATAAACCTATGCCCTGCATAACTGATAATTGTGTAAGTTCAGCAGATAGTAAAATTCCTAAACGAAAGCCGGAAAGTAATTATCCATTATGGAAAAATTAAAATATTTCTGTGCATTACCTTTCACCCAATTTACTGTCTCATCATTTAATGAGTATCAGTTGTGTTGTGATAATACGGGCGAATCAGGAATGTATAGTGATAAGCATTCTATCTTAGAATATTTTAATTCTGATTATATGAATAAAAAAAGAGAATCTTTTTTAAATGATGAAAGATTATCTATATGTCAGTCTTGTTGGAAAAGAGAAGATAAGGGATTAAATTCCAGAAGGTTATCAAATTTAAATAGTGACTATGAGAGCCAGGTAGAAAGATATAAACAAGGATTGCCTTTAATTCCGAATGCTCCTGTTTTTAAAATTAAGTTTGGAAATTTATGTAATCTTAGATGTATAATGTGCGGCCCACAATCATCATCTGCATGGTCTCAGCATAAAGAAAAACATAGTGAAGGAACATGGCCGATTTATGAAAATACATTCAATGAAGAAACATATGAAGACTTAAAACAAATATTGCCTAATGTAGATCGTATTATTATATCAGGAGGTGAACCTTTAATGAACGATAGATATTATGATTTTCTAGAATGGTTAATAGGTCATAAGTTTGCACACAAGTTAAAAATCTCAACACTTACTAATGCCACAAAAATTCCAGATCATTTATTTCAATATAAAAAGGCATTTAAGCGTTTATCATTTATGGTGTCGGTTGATGGTATAGGGAAGAAAGATGAGTATATTAGAACAGGGCAAGTTTGGAAAAAGAAAAAAGAGAATATTTTCAAATTGCGACAAAGTTTTATGATTGGATTTGAAGTAACAGTGCAGGCATTTAATATTGGTTACTTAGATAATATTCAAGGATATCTAAAAAACAATTTTGGAAAAATGTCTCCCTTAACAAACATCTTAGTAACTCCAAAATATTTTGATTCTACCAGTTTACCACAAGATATAAAACAATTCTATTTAAGTAAAAATACAAAACATATTCCTGAGCGGATTACAAATCTATTAAGAACACCTACAAGAGGTAAATCTTTTCAAAAAGGTTTAAGGTTTCTTAAATTATGTGATAAAAGAAATAATACAAATTTCTTAGAAGAGTGGCCGGAATTTAAACCGTATGTATAGTCCCGATCAAATAAAACATATTCATTTAGAACCTACACAAAGATGTCAAGCTGCATGCCCAATGTGTGACAGGACAAATAATCCCCGTATAAAAAATGCTGAATTAACCTTAGATAATTTTATGCATATGGTGGATATTGATTTTGTGAAGCAATTAAATTCATTATTAATGTGTGGTAATCACGGTGATCCTATTATCTCACTACATGCTCTAGATATTTTAAGATACCTTAGAGTCAACAACCCAGATATACACCTGCAAGTTACTACAAATGGTGGAGCCAGAGACGAAGACTTTTGGAGAGAATTAGCTTTCATTTTAGGTAGTAGAGGTAAAGTACAATTTAGTGTTGATGGCCTAGAAGATACAAATCATTTGTATAGAGTAAATGTTAATTGGAAAAAAATTGAAGAAGCGATGGATGTATTTACTCAAGCAGGTGGAAAAGGTGTTTGGGTTTATTTAATATTTAAACATAATGAACATCAAGTTGAAGAAGCAGAACAAATGGCCAAGTTATTTGGATTGGACTTTGTAAGAAAAAAGACTGGAAGGTGGGTACAGAGCTATAAAGGTAAGAAGATTGATAAAAAGGTAACCAACAAAGGGAATGAGATTAAACCAGCTACAAAACCAGAGCATCAGAATCAAAGCGTAAATAAATATGATAGATTGGTTAAGACTCATGGTTCCTTTCAAGAGTATTTAGATCAAACATCCATCAAATGCAAATCCCTTATAACTAATGAAATATTTATCAGTGCTGAAGGTCTTGTAACTCCTTGCTGTTGGACTCATGGACGATTTTATAAAGCATATCAAGAGATTGGTGAAAATCAGATTTGGTCTTTCGTAGATGATATGAAAAATATAAATGCTCTTCATACACCGTTACGAGAAATCATTAAAGGGAACTTTTTCGTACAGCTGGAGAAGAGTTGGAATATTCCTTCATGTTCTGATGGGAAATCCGTTGTGTGTGCTGAGAAGTGTGGTTCCGGTTTTGATGCTTTTAGAGATCAGTGGAAATGACAAATTTTTATTGTTTGAAATGGGGTACAAAATATAATCGCTTATATGTTAATAGATTGTTTAATTCTTTAAAGGAACATTATGACGATCCTTTTAGTTTTACTTGTCTTACTGATAATACTGTGGGTCTTGATAAAGATATTATCATAGATACAATACCAACCGATTTTAGTAACTTTCCAAGAACACAAATATTTACTTCTGAGAAGATGTGTTACTTTAATAGATATAAACACGTCTCAGGGCCTAAGGCTTGGTTTGACTTAGATATATTAATACAAAATAATATAACAGAACTTATTAATAAAAAGAAAAATAAAGTAACTTATATTTGGAATTATTGGAGAAATGAAGAAGCACATAAAACTAATTATGGTTGGATGACTACTCCAATTAATTCTTCTTTTGTTGCTTGGCAAGATGATTTAGGTTTTGATATGTATAAAAGATTGGTTAAAAATAAAGAGAAAGCATTTTTTACTTATCCATCGTATGACAAATATCTATTCTATCAGGAACATAGAAAAGGTAATTTAAATTATTGGGAACCAGGAATAGTGTATAATTATAATATAGGAGTTAAATATCCTGATGATTTAAATCCGACAAAATATAAACCTGATTATAAAGTCTGTTTATTTAATACATCACACAAAGCATGGGCGAAACCTAATGAAACACATATAGAGTTACATCAGGCAAAAGGCTGGGCTTATGACAAATGGGATAGTTATGAATGAGTTTGATTCGTTTGCTTCTGATATCTTAAAAAATACGAGTTCAAATGCATATGATGTTTTGTGGTATACTGTTCCAGAAAATAGACGACATAATATAGGTGCGGCTAATAACCGATATAATAAAACCTTAAATGATAAGATTCATTCTTTAATTACTCAATATTTTGACGAAGACGATTTAAACATGGTATGTTCTTGGTATATGAATTATCATGTTGACAAAATAGAAAAATTAGGTTATAATATAACTTATTATGATTCTGATCCTTATGTGTGCGAAGATTGCGATCTTATAAGTGACAATATACATAACGTAGATGTTATATTTGATAGAGTGCGATTTAAAGGCCCTATCATACATAAATTTTGTGAAGATACTTATCCTATTGGTAAAGTTCATAAGGGAAAATATATATTAGCAGGTAGCAATAAAAAAAGATTACACATATGTAACCCTATTGAATCCTCTCAGCAATTAATAGAACAGAATGAAATCAAGTCTGTTATCTATGAAGAAGAATACGAATTTCAAAAAGTCAAATATTCAATAGTAGTAGGATGTTCATAAAAAATTTTAAAAGCGCTGAGATTAATTTAAAAATTCTTGAAAAAGATAGGCGCGCCAATATAGGTGAATGGGCTAAAAAGAATTCTATTTTAGAAAAACATAGGCGTAGATTAGATAGTAAAAGAAGACAGCTTGATCAAGAAAAAATTGATGATACCGGTTTATATGAAAAGAATAAAATAGAATTTGAGAATACGATGGAATGGTCTCCTTATATGAAGGTTAAAAGATTCTTAGATGAATCTTATCCTGAATATGCTTCTAGTCTTTTAGATTCAATATCAGATGGTCAATATGAATCTAAAAAATGGATGAGTGAAGTTTTAAAAACAGGCCAATTAGGTTCTAAGGATCCTTTAAAAATTGAAATAGCTGGATCCTGGTTTGGGTGGCCAATGATTGAGTTATTAGAAGATGCTATTGTAAAAATAGAAAGTATTGATTTATATGATATAGATGAAGTATGCCATGAAGTAGTTAGAAAATATATATACCATTTCAAACCGAAATATAAGATAAATCAATATCATGATTTTTTTGAAAGAGGGGATAAAAGAATCCGGCATTTACTTATTTGTACTTCTTGTGAACATATGCCAGATATAAGCGAGATGAAAGAATATTATAAAGGCACCCCTAAACCAATTCTTGCTCTTCAAAGTAATAATTATGTTGAATTAGAAGAACATGAAAACTGTGTTAATAGTTATTCCGAGTTAGCTGAGAAGAACGAAATAAAGGATATAAGATATCAAGGTGAAAGAGACTTTGGTTACTATAAAAGGTTTATGGTTATAGGAACATGGTAAAAGAATTTCGCGATTCAAATTATTATAAAGTATTTAAGTTTATAAGGAATAATTTTCCAGAATATGAAGATAGTTGGTGTGATTCGATTTCTTTCGATCAGTATGAATCTAAAAAATGGTTATGTGATGTTCTAGATAATTTAAAAATAACTGAAACAGATAACGTTCGAAAATATACTAAAGATACAGGCGTTACAGGATGGTTTTATCCTCTCTTAATAGATATAGTTGGATCCTGGTTCGGGTGGCCATTAATAGAAATGATTGATCAATTTACTAAAGGAAGAATTACACGAATTGATTGTTATGATTTTGATGAAACCTGCCAAAAGGTAATGGCTCAATATAAAAATATGTTTGATCCGAAATATGATATCATACAACATGGTGATTATTTTGAAAGAAAAGAAGTAAGAAGAAGGCACCTAGTTATTTGTACTTCTTGTGAACATATGGAAAATTTTAATAGAAGATGGTATAAGGGCAATCCTTTTGTTTGTTTACAATCTAATAATTATTTTGATTTACCTGAGCATACAAATTGTGTAGAAAATGTGGATGAATTAATAAAGAAAAATAAATTGAAAAAGATATGGTATAAGGGTGAAAAAGATTTTGGTACTTATAAACGTTTTATGACAATTGGACAGTGGCAATGAAACGGGCTGTTGCATGTATATGCGTTGGAGACAAGTATAATATTTCTGATGTAAAAATATTAGAACAAATGGTATTCCAAAATACCACCTATGATATAAATTTTAGAGTATTTAATGAACCAATATTACCTAAATGGTGGACTAAAGTTTTATATCATTCACCAGTAATAGAACCATTTGAAGAAGACGTTGTTTTAGCTTTTGATTTAGATGTAGTTATAAAGGGAAGTATAGATCCTTTATTTGATTGGGTAGAACAACAAGATTATCTATGCGCAGTATGGTGTAGATGGAGAGAGCATATGGATAATTTTGAAGAACAAAGAGATAAAGATATATTTTGTACTCCATACAATTCTTCAATATTAGGATGGAAACCAGATACTTGTTTGAAGATTTGGGAAGAATTTGTTTTTGAAGATATAGAAAAATATAATGGATTCGATACTTATCTTTGGATGAAGAGATTGGATCCTATTAGAATACCGGATCATTTTTATTATTCAGCACATTTTGCACAGTATCAAGAATTGGATTATCCGGTGGCCCTTTTTAATAAAGGACAAAACATTGGTTTAGAAAAACATGAAATAACATCTAAGGTACCATGGGTGAAAAAATACAGGAATTAATATTCTCTATAAACCACGGAGGGTTAGGTGATAGGTTTTGCATGCTCTCAAATATTTTACATACTATGCAGCACTCCCCTGCGGGCTCAGTGAAATTAAAAGCCTATTTGTATCCACAGGATGAAGCAGACAAAAAATTAAGAAATAATTTAAAATTTAATAATTTGTTTGAAGTAATAGATTTTTTACATCTTGAAAGGCCGAACGATCCATTTTTAGAAGATAGCGTTGAATTACTTAATGAACATAGCGAGCACTTTGAAGGATTTATGAAAAATGTTGAGAATGAAATGTATAGATCTTTTAATGATACATTACTTAGAGATGCAAAATATTGGCCTGTGCGTTATGAAAAATTCGCTAAGAAAAAATATATTACGTATCTACTTTATCACACAGAAAAACTTCATTTTGGTCAGAGTCATAAAATTCTTACTATTGAACAGATAGACGCTTTTAAAAATCTTATCAGTAATATGACAGAACTTTCTGATAGATTGGAGTTTGTTGAATTGGAGGATTATAATTATGCAAAAAATATTGAGTTATTATCTAAGAGTTATTTTCATATAGGGTCAGAAGGGATGTGGACTCACTTATCCAGAGCAATGAATGTTTATACTATAGCGTATTCACTACTTGATGAATTTATTGGAGAATTTAATCAACAAGGTCATTTTTGTTCGAAAGAATTTTTAGAGTGTTTGGAAAAAATGAAAGAGAAAAGCAGAGAATTATTATGATACATGTATACTCAGATAGCTTTGGTGAAACACACGGTGATGGTACTTGGCCTGCAAAGCTTGAATTTATTAGAGAAGAGGAAGTAAAAATTAATGGGTCTGGAGGGACCGGTCCAAATTGGAGCTTAAGAAAATTAATTAATGATTTGGAAACTTCAAAGATAAAAAATAAGGATAGTGTAATATTTTTACTATCCGATCAGAAGAGAATGGAGTTTCCTTGGTTAGAAAATGAATGGTTAGCAGATGGTATTTTTTTATTAGCAGAGGATATTCCAGAAGAAATTGTAAAGCACCTTAAAGGTGGCACGCCATCTTTTGACAAATATAGATATAAGAAATATGAATATGAAATAAGAACAATGGCACAATCATTAGGGCCCATGTTTTTATATGAGAACGTTAAGAATATAACATTTTTACATTTATTATCTCAACAGTTTAAAGGAATAAATTTTTTAGTATTTACTTGTTTTAGTCTTAATCATTTTACTTCCAGATATAAAAATTTTAATATTACATCTACAAAACTGTTATATGATTTAGATTTTGAAGAATTAAATTCATCTAATTTTTATTATGTATCAACTCCGGTTTCATATATGGCCGGTACATATGATGGTGATGAAATGTTGAATAACCATATGACTGTAGAACAAAACGAAAAATTTGGTATCTTTTGTAATGACATATTAAATAATAATACACCCGATACTAGCTGGTTTGTTTATAAAGCATATGATGATCCTTATGCAGAACATCAAGGATCGGAACCACCAGCACCACTTTTCATTTACGATTGATATGACAATACACATTTATGGTGATAGTTTTGGAGTAATTTGTAATCATGATAAAACATGGCCTGCGGAACTATCAAGATTAAAAAAAGAAGAAATTAATGTTAAAGCAGAATCGGGTAGTGGGCCTAATTTTTCTTTAGATTTATTAATTGCAGATTTAGAAAATAGTTCCATTAAAGATGATGATACAATTATTATTCTGTTATCTGATCAGAAGAGACTGGAGTTTCCTTTTGTAAGGAATAATGAACATGTTACAGGGGTTTTTAGAATAGCAGAGGATGATAAAGATTGGAAACACCCATTTGAGCCAGATAATAAAGATGATCCTTGGCCTGGAGTACAGGATCAGTCTTACTTAAATGATTATAAAAAGGAAACAAAACTTATAGCACAAACATTAGGGCCTATGTTTTTATATGAGAATGTTAAGAATATATCTTTTTTACATTTGTTATCTTTAAATTTTAAAAAGATAAGATTTGTAGTATTTACTTGTTTTAGTTTAGACCATTATCTAGGAACTTATAAAAACTTCAATATAAATTCAACTGATTTTTTACACAAAATAAAATTTGAATCTTTAGATAGTGAAAATTTTGATTATGTAAAAATTCCTGTAGGACATATTGTAGGCCTTGATGATACTGGTAATCAATTAGATAATCACATGACACCAGATAAAAATTTAAAATTTGGTAAATTAGTATATGATATAATAATGAAAAATGAGATTGATAAATCCTGGTTTAATACACATCCCTATGATGATCCTTTTGAATACCAGCATCCATTAGAACCTATTTTCATATACGATTAATATTAATATAAATACAGATAAGGTTGTTGATATAATTTGATAGCTTATCAGGACGTGGGTTCGATTCCCACCGCCTCCACCAAGAGATTATATGTCAAAATTTTATAGTCCTAGAGATTATGATCTTACAGGTTTTGGTAACAATAGAAGGCACGTGCTAATTTCGGATGAAGAAAAACGCAAACGTGCTGCTAAGAATAAACCTAAAGGAAAGCGCCACGAACATTTCAAGAAAGATTGGGATGCAGATTTGTGGGATTGACTTGTAGTTTGTTGATGGGGGCGTAACGGTATTCGACTGAGAGTGAAGGGATTAAGGAGACCTAAGGGTGATTACCTACAATCAAAAAAACTTAATCGCAAACAATGACGATTATACTGCATATTCTTACGCACTTGCTGCATAGACTATAGCCGAGTTGTGGCCGTCACTTGGGAACAGAAGCACGGTCAGCTACACACAACACACACATAGAAAGGACAATATGTCTAATCCATATGAATTAAGATTTCGACTTTTGGAAATGGCACAGGGCTATCTCCAAGATCGACAAGAAGAAACCAAAGACTTTTTTTACCAAGCTTGGGATCTAGCAAAAGAAAATGGTGAAGCAAACATGGAGTTATGGAATAAACTCCAGCCAAAATCTTATACTATTGATGATATTAAGAAGAAGGCAAACGAACTCTACGAATTTGTAGAGAAGAATTAAATTAATTGAGCTTTTAGGGTTGCGCTTAAACAAAGCAGCCCTTCAATCCAACTGAATGAATCGGTGCTAGGATTATAGAAAGGAAAAATGGCTGAATATAAAAATGAAGAACCTTGCGAATTTGTATATCGTGTTAAAGCAGTATCAAAAGTAGTAGATGGAGATACAATAGATTGTTGTTTCGATTTAGGATTTGATGTATTGTTTCATAGTCGTGTTCGATTATTGGGCATGGATACTCCAGAGTCTAGAACGAGACATAAAAATGAAAAGGTATATGGTTTACTTAGTAAAGAAGCACTTAAATCATGGGTACACTGGGCTGTAATGTCAGACAGAGATGATATTGATATTGAAATTAGATGTCCTGAAGCAGACAGTCGTGGAAAGTTCGGAAGAATTTTAGGCGAAGTCTGGGTAAACTGTAATGCAGAAGGAGAGCATGGTGGTTGGACTAACGTTAACAAATGGATGTGTGAGAATGGATACGCTGTTGGTTATTGGGGCCAAAATAAAGATGATGTAAAAGATGAACATTGGAAAAATAGATTATATCTTGCAGAAAAAGGCAAAATATCACTTCTTCAATTGGATGATGATCTCCGGACCTCACAGGCATGAAAGCATTCGCTGAAGTAACAGGTTTGGTATCAAATGCGTATCATGGACAAAATGAAGTCTCTATGATACGTAGTTTTGAAAGCCCACCAATCATTTTATCAGGGCCATTATTTAAAAGAATAT
>Ga0206683_10000878_pt1 | contig 21164 bp, 18 predicted proteins | sample M280m12015metaG_FD_155483 | JGI IMG/M metagenome (GOLD analysis project Ga0206683, IMG submission 155483) | Ammonia-oxidizing marine archaeal communities from Monterey Bay, California, United States - M2 80m 12015 | ecosystem: Environmental > Aquatic > Marine > Intertidal zone | place: USA...
CGGCGGCTGGATCAGCGAACCGGCAGACCTGGCGCGAGAACGCGATGCGCAGAGTCTGCAGGTCAGTGCCACTACTGATTGGCAGCATGATACCTCGGGCAGTGATCGATTCCATCCAACCCTGGTCATGATCAACGACAGCGGCTGGGATGAAATCGAAATTTTGCAACTGGTCCGGCGCAGCGCCGATATCATCAGACAATGCGGCATCGATCTGTTGCCTGCAAAGATGCTCGAGGTTAGCGCCCCGGACAGCGTGCGGGATTTTTCCCGCAGTAACGCGAAACTGCTGACTGAAAAAGTCGGCTCGCAAGGGCCACGGGTGTTTTTCGTTCGTGACACCTTGGATCGCCCCGCATTCGAAGCGGTCGCGTTCGGCACCGCCAACAGTAAAAACAATCCCGCTTTACGTTTTACGGTGTGGATCACCGCTGCTACCCGCGAGCCGCACATTGCCTTGGCACATGAACTTGCGCATGTGCTGCTAGACGATGGTTCGCACCCACCATCGCCCGGTAACCTGATGCGCAGCGACACGTCCCCCGACAACGTTGAATTGAGCGTCAAACAATGTGCCAGGATGCGCCACATGGCCCGCCTAAACGATCTGCTTGATTAATAAACCCAGAAAGCAACTGTAAGCAAGATGTCCGGCATCGAGGCCTGCCGGGGCTGCAGAGTAGGGCGGTCAGATCCGGCGCCAGGCCGCCTTGACCATCAAAGCGCTGAGGGCCAGGTACCAGAAAAGCGCCCACCAGGGCATCGATAGCCCCCAGAAAGTCCAGTCGACCGAAGCACATTCACCGGAGCCTGCCAGGGCTTTGCTCAGAGCATCGGCGAGTGGCATGTTCTGCAGCATGAATTCAAGGCCCGGCCCGCATTCAGGGACTCGGTCCGGCGGTAGCGATTGGATCCAGATGTGCCGGCCGGATACCGCTACGCCGAGTGCCGCCGCCAACGTGATCAGTCCGGCATAGACTTTGCGGCCAAAGGGGCGTGGATTGTGAAGCACCCCGATCAATGCAGCGATGCCAATGCCGACAAATGCTAGCCGCTGAAAGATGCATAGCGGGCACGGGTCCAGGAATTCACGAAACTGCAGCCAGTAGGCATAACCTAAAAGGCCCGCGCATGTGAGAAAGACCAGAGCACTGGTAACACGAAACAATGGTGCAGTGGGTAAAGCCATCGACCTATTGTATCGTTTTGTTGCGGCTGGGTTGTCTCAAGCAATCGCATGCCAGATAGTGATCTTGTAGCCCGACTCGCGGTTAAGCGATGGACTCTTCGATTGCGTCTCCTGCTTGGACGGGCGTAAATCCCAGTGTCAGCACCACTAGACTGATGCGCCAACCACCGTGGAAGAATCTCAAACCAAGGCCCCTTACATTAGAGAGGTTTTATGAAAGTTTGGTAGAGTAACGTGGCCATGTTGAAGCTTATACGGTCAAGATATTTTCGCCCAGTGGTGGGGTTGGGGTTGCTGTTAACAGCGGTCTCAGTACAAGCGCTGTCGGAATGCAAGGCGCCCAACGGGTTGAGTGCAGATGATCAGGGTCATTACTGCATGATCCACACCTTCCGTTGGGCATGTTTGCTAGACAAGGGCTACGACATGGATAAGGATAACTGGACGGTTATGCAATGGGATTACGAGGAGTGCACGATTCGCGGCTGTGATCAGTTGCTGCAGCAGACCGGTGCGCTATCCGAAGCGCTTTTTCTCAAAGCATGCAATATCGCGGTGTTTGATCGGCGTTAGTGCCTGCGCCGGCACGCCCATCAGTGCGCCGACAACTCCTGTTCCGAATAAACCGATAGCATGTGTGACACTGTTATCACTGCAGTTCGCGGCCAGCCTCAGCCAGCTTCCCGATAGATCTTTTGAGCGCACTATCAATTGCCGATGCAGGTTGCATCTTGAGCCAGGCCGGGGTTTACGTGTTTTGGTGCAAAGCACCTAACTGCGTAGATAGGAGGCGCCATTGACATCAATTATGGCGCCAGTGGAGAACTCGGCCCCTGGCGAGGCCAGGAACAGTACCGCATGGGCGACTTCCTCTGGTCGAGCGACTCTTCCAAGCGGACTCTGATGGCGGATGGCGTCACCACCGGGCCCCTGTAGTACGGTCTTTGCCATATCGGTTTCGACAAAGCCTGGCGCTACCGCACCGACAAAAATCCCAAGGCCTGCGACGTGCTGGGCCAGTGACTGGGTCATTGCGTTCAGCCCTGCCTTGCTGGCGCCGTAGGCCGGGCAACGCGGTTCACCTCTAAAAGCACCGCGCGAACTGACATTTACAATGCGCCCACCACCGTGCTCACGCATGTGCTCAACGGCACACCAGCACAGGTTAGCAGGGCCAGTCAGATTGACAGCGAGGGTGCGCTGCCAGGCCGTTTGCCACTTGGCAAATGAGACTTCATCGATGGGGTGGGCTTCGAAAATACCCGCGTTATTGACCAGGATATCCAGCCCACCCAGGCTTGTAATGACTTCGGTGACGATACGCTGTACCGTCGGGGCGTCGGCCAGGTCACCGGTGCAAAGCACATGGCCTTTGCCCTCGAGGCTTGCCAGGGTATCGCGGGCAGCCTCCTGGTTGGCGCGACAGTGCACGGCCACCTGCGCCCCTGCTGAAGCAAATTGGCGTGCCACAGCGCGACCAATCCCACGTGAGGCCCCGGTGATCAGTACTTTCTTATTATCGAAGCGCATTGGCACAGACTACCGTATCTGCCCGCTGGGGAGAAGTGGTATCGCAGGTGTTATGACTATTCGCCGGGGTGGTCAGCCCAGGCATTGTTGCTCATGGCGTTACTTACCGGGCCCTCGTAGAATGGGGCACAGAATCAGGATGTGCTTACAGGAGGAGCGCTATGAGTGACAAGCCAAGCGACGCGGAATTGACCGACGAGGAACTCGATGCCCAGTTGCGCGAGATTGCCGACCAGTTTATTGATCTGGCCAACCAACAGGCCGAGCGCTTTCATAAGGAGAATATCAGTCAGGGCCTGATGTATGCCGCGGCACGCTTCAATGCGTTTGTGGTGGCCTCGCACGCCGATGACATTGCGGCTTACGACCAGGAGCGCGACCGGGCCATCGATTATTTCGTGGAACAGTACCGGCAGATGTTCACCACCAATCTTGATGATTACCGCAGTACTTTTGAGGATCTTAAGTATACCCATCTGATGTCGAGCCGACCGAACTGAGTTCGAAATACCCAAGGCCGAGTGGTATTGGAGCAGGGTGCAGGGTTACGGCAAGGCGGATTGCCAAAGGACCAATAGTTGCCCGGCTGGTGCACCCGGGCGCTGGCGCTAAAGTATTATAGGAGGCGCTACTCGTTTTCTCGGCGGACGGTTACCGTACAGGGGGCTTGATCGCCATTGTCGCTGACTAAAAAGACAATAGGCTGGCAACAGATCTCGCAGTCTTCTACGTATTGGTCACCGGCGGCGGTCGGATCAACCAGGGCGGTGAAAACCTCAGCGCAGTAGGGGCACTCGATGAGATGTTCTTCCAGTTCCATGATTTATGTATTGTGCCTGTGGGTCGAAAAAAGTAAAAGACGCCCGAGGCATCCACTCCCACGAGTGGGATTTCAAACCCACGCCGCACGCAGCCAGATAATACAAAGCGCACAATGCACAATAAAGCGAGTAACCCAGTTGTGACCCAACCGGGTCAGTGCGGGCGTATGCTCGGGATCGCCAGAAAAAAGCCCCGTGGTTGTGCCATTGCCGATACCATGAGCCTTCGGTGGCGTTATCGAAGGTGAGTCCCAGGGAAGCGCAACCCAAATGAACCCAAAGAGGAAATTATGACTGACTACACCAAGATGACTTGCGAGGCCTGTCGCGCCGGGGCACCGCCCGTCACCGATGAGGCGCTGGCCGAATTTCTCGACACCCATCCAGACTGGGAGCGCTTGATTGTTGATGATGAGCCGCGATTGCGACGGGTTTACCGCTTTGGCAATTTTGCCGCGGCACTGACTTTTACCAACTCGATCGGCGAACTGGCAGAATCAGAAGGTCATCACCCGGCACTACTTACCGAGTGGGGTCGGGTGACAGTAGATTGGTGGACCCACAAGATTGGCGATATTCATCTTAACGATCTGATCATGGCTGCACGCAGCGATACCTTGTACGATGCTGCTGGCTGAGGACTGATACTCTTTTGGATCGAACCGAGCGCTTCTACACCATCGACCGCATGCTGCGGGCCCACCAGGGCACCACTTTGCGCCAGATGATGGAGGCAATGGAAGTATCGCGAGCCACCGTGCGGCGCGACCTGGAATACATGCGTGATCGCCTGGCGGCACCCATTGCCTGGGACCATGAGGCGCGCCGCTATCGTTACGAAGCCCACTCTGACGAGGCCGATCGCTACGCTTTGCCCGGGCTCTGGTTCAATGCGTCTGAGGTCCACGCACTACTGACCATGGAGCATTTGCTTTCCAGTTTGCAGCCTGGTCTGCTGGAGCCGCACATTGAACCCTTACGCAACCGTATTCGCCGGTTACTGGACAGCGGCGACCATCCGGTTGATGAGGTGGCCCGGCGTATCCGTGTGCTACATATGGCGGCCCGCCAGGCAGATAGCGATGTTTTCGGTGCCATCTCCCACTCATTGTTGCGTCGTTACCGGCTGCAGATCAAACATCTCAACCGGCGCAGCGGCGAGATCACCGAGCGTATCGTATCGCCGCAACGTTTGGCGCATTACCGCGACAATTGGTATCTCGATGGCTGGTGCCACTTGCGCAATGGCTTACGCAGTTTCGCCGTCGATGCTATTGAGGGTGCGCAGGTGATCGAGACAAAACGGGCTAAGAGCGTGAGTGATGCGCAACTGGAGCAAGTGCTCGGCACCGGCTACGGCATCTTTGCGGGCGATAAAATCCGCGAGGCGGTGCTGCGTTTTTCGCCCGAGGCTGCCCGCTGGGTTGCGCGTGAAAAGTGGCACTCACGCCAAAGCGGCCGTTTGGAGGAAGATGGCAGTTACACACTAACTATTCCCTACGCCGCTGAGACCGAACTGGTAATGGATATTATGCGACACGGTGCCCAGGTAGAAGTCATCGCACCGGCCAGTCTGCGCGACGCGGTGCGTCAGCGCCTGACCGCTGCAGCAGCACAATATCCCGACTGATTCACTTGAACCCACCTAAACACGTTGCCCCCGGGTTGTCCGGCAACATCCGGGGTATTGGCTGGATGGTATTGACCGGGGTCATGTTTGTCGGGGTTACGGTTGCAGTGCGTTATCTTGGCACCTCAATGAACCCGGTGCAGGCGGGCTTCATCCGCTACGCCTTTGGTTTGGTGATGGTGCTGCCGTTGTTGTCGCGAGCCGGGGTGTTATCGCTGCATTCCAAACGGATCGGTTTTCATGCGCTGCGTGGTTTGGCCCATGGCTGCGGCGTGATGTTATGGTTTTTTGCCATGAGCCGTATCCCGATAGCCGAGGTCACAGCGCTGGGATTCACTGCGCCAGTCTTCACGACGCTGGGCGCCGCACTGTTTTTACGCGAGCGGCTACGGAGCTTCCGCGTGATCGCTATGCTCGCGGGCTTTGCCGGGGCATTGCTGATTCTGCGCCCGGGATTTCGGGAGATCGATATTGGTGCCTTAGCGCAGGTCGCTGCTGCGCCGCTTTTCGCTTGCTCCTTTTTAATGGCCAAGTCGGCTACCCGTACCGAGTCCAGTACCATGATCGTGGTGATGCTCTCAGTGTTCTGTACACTCACCCTGGTTTTACCGGCGCTTGCGGTTTGGCGCACCCCGACGCTCGAAGAACTGGGGCTGTTATTTACCACGGCGGTACTGGCCACGGCCGGCCATTACTGCATGACCCGGGCCTTCAAGGCGGCCGAAGTCTCGGCAGTGCAGCCGTTTACCTTCTTGCAACTGGTGTGGGCGACTTTGCTAGGCTTGGTGCTTTTTGACGAGCACCTCGATCTTTGGATAGCGCTTGGCGGCGCTCTGATTGTGACCGCCGCCACCTGGATGGCTCATCGCGAGGTGCAGTCGCAACGCCGACCCACGCAACCGGGTTAGGTTACGGGAGGGACTGCTCTTTAAAAAAATCGGGCATAGTCTCCTTAGTGCGTTGTTTAAGCTGTCGTATTGAGCTATAAATTAATATCGAGAGCGATCCCGGTACTGTGAGGCGGTTTATCCAGTGGCGCGAGTGACATAATTCAGACAACCCGAAGCGATTTCTCACCATTGGACCATGAAGCCACGTAGCCCCCTTACACAACTTGCGACCCATGAGGTCACCAACATGCCGCCTCATATGGGCGATCAGAATCTGTGGGCTGATGACCGCGCGTTACGCGATTGGGTTGCTGGCTGTGGTGGAGGCGACCACACCAGTCACATGGCAAAAGCCGGGAAGGCAGCCGGGTTTGATGAGACCTTTGAAAAGGCCCACCAGGCCAATCGTTGTCTCCCGGAGTTGCGTGCCTTTGATCGCTACGGCATGCGGATTAACGCAGTCGAGTTCCACCCGGCCTATCACGAACTGCTGCGCCTGGTGATCTCACATCAGGCGCATAACTTCGCTTGGCATAACGAAGGACGCGCCGGGCATCTTGGACAAAGTGCTTTGACCTATATGTTCAGCCAGCCTGAGGGCGGCGTGATGTGCCCGATGGCGATGACCTATTCGGTGGTGCCCAGTCTGCGTACCACCCCCGAAATCGAGGCCGAGTGGATGCCGCGTGTTCTGTCGGACGTTTATGACCCTCGTGATATTCCAGTGACAGAAAAGACCGGCGCGCTGATTGGCATGTTTATGACTGAGAAGCAGGGTGGCTCGGACGTGCGCTCGAATTCGACTGTTGCGGTGCCAATGAGCCTTGAGTCCGGGACTGGTGCAGACTATCTGTTGACTGGCCACAAGTTTTTCTGTTCGGCCCCGATGTGTGATGCTTTTCTGGTGCTGGCCAATACAGACAGCATGGGTATTTCCTGTTTTCTGGTACCGCGCTGGCGGCCGGATGGCGATCGTAATAACCTGTCTATCCAGCGCATCAAGGACAAGTTGGGCAATCGCTCCAATGCTTCCACCGAAATCGAGTTTCAGGACACCTACGGAGTTATGGTGGGCGAGGAAGGCCGTGGTGTTCGCACCATCATCGACATGGTGACCGGTAACCGGATTTACTGTGCCATGTCCTCGGCCGGGATCATGCGTCAGGCGCTGGTTCAGGCGCTGCATCACACGGCTCACCGCTCAGCGTTTAAGAAGCGTCTCATTGAACAGCCGCTGATGCAAAATGTCTTGGCCGACATGGCCATTGAGGTTGAGGCGGCGTTGGCGCTGGGGCTGCGGGTGGCGAGCGCAATGGATCATAGTGATGAACCAGACGAAGCTGCGTTGGCCCGGATCGGCACCGCGATTGCCAAGTACTGGAATACCAAACGTTGCCCTTACCTGGTGTTTGAAGCCCTGGAATGTCATGGTGGCCCTGGTTATATAGAGGAGAGCATCATGCCGCGGCTCTATCGCGAGGCGCCGCTTAACTCGATCTGGGAAGGCTCGGGCAATGTCATCGGCCTGGACGTGTTACGCGTCATCAGTCGCGAGCCTGAAGTGGTCTGGGTGTTCATGGCAGAGGTAGAAAAAGCGCGTGGTAGCGATGCCAATCTGGATCGGATCATCGACGACCTGCATGGCGAACTCAAAAACCCAGATGGCATGGAAATCCGGATGCGCATGATTACCGAGATGATGGCACTGGCCTTGCAAGGTGCATTGCTGACCCAGCATGCGCCCGTGGCTGTGGCCAAAGCCTTTTGTGCCTCGCGCCTGGCGCCGCGTTATCGGGGCGCCTTTGGCACGTTACCCCCGGGATGCGATCTGGATGCAATCATCGCCCGCGCGACCCCGGGCTGATTCAACCAGGATTCGGCCGAGGGTCCGAGGTGTCACCGTCTGCTTGAGTGCAAGCGCATTCCCAAGAAGCACCCATAGCCTGAAATCCCGCTGCATTGGGTTGCAGAATCACCAGGCGAGTCTGTCAGCCCGCATAATCTGGTCTATGCCCGTACGCTTCAATTTCCTTTTATCGCCCGCCGCTGATGCTGCACCTTTACCACGCTAACCGTCTTGAGGATCTGGCCGGGCGTTTAGCCACAGATCTAAAAACACCATCAGGTTCTGTGCTGGCTCCCCAAATCGTCGCGGTATCCAGCACCGCGGTGGGTCAGTGGCTTAGCCTGCAACTCGCCCAGCACCAGGGTGTCAGCGCCAACATGCAGTGGCTCCTCCCAGCCCGGCTGCTGTGGCGGGTGTTTCGTGATGTATTGAGTGATGTACCCAAGACCAACGCGTTTTCCGCCGAGGTCCTGGCCTGGCGTGTGCTGGCGGTGTTGCACGATACCACCTTCGTCAAGCAGCACAGCGCGCTGGCGCACTACCTCGCCGATGCTAATGCGCTGCGCCACTGGCAGTTGGCACGCCAGATGGGACGATTGTTTGAGCAATATCTGGTCTTCAGACCCGGTTGGATCCATCGCTGGGAGCAAAACGATGCCGATGAGTGGCAGGGCGCCCTGTGGCGACGGCTGATCAGTAACGGCGATACCCGGCACTGGCTCAAGTTGCGTAACGACCTGTTCGATGTACTGCGCAATAACCCGTCAGCGGCAGAAAGCCTCCCCAAGCGGCTTTCCCTGTTTGCGCTAGCGGGTCTTTCGCCGGCATTCCTTGAGTTGCTATCGCGTCTGGCAGAACACACCGATGTACATGTGTATCACCTCAATTTCAGCGGTGGTTTCTGGGCCGATATCGTCAGTGACCGAGAGCGTGCACACCTGATTGCCACGCAGGGTGAAGACGTGGATGCATACCTCGATCGGGGCAACCGGCTATTGGCGTCGATGGGCCGGCTGGGTCGCGAACACCTGGCCCAGTTGCTGCAGCTTGAAACGATCGAATCAGAGACTTACATCGCCCCATCACGCGATACGGTACTGGGCGCTATTCAGGCAGATATCGTAGAACTTCGCGATGCGGACGAGATTGCGCCGTTTACCGGCGATGCCCGGGATCGCTCAATCCAGGTGCATACCTGCCACGGACCCATGCGCGAAGTCGAGATTCTGCACGATCGTCTGCTGGATGCTTTTGAGTGCAATCCGGATCTGACACCGGCCGATGTGCGGGTGCTGATTCCTCAGCTGACTGAATACGCCCCATTGATTGAATCGGTGTTTGGCGCTGCGACCGGGCGGCGCCAGATTCCCTGGTGTCTGGCCGAGCACTCCCTGGATGATCACAGCCCACTGGTGCACGCTTTTGTGGAATTACTCCGACTGCCAGAGGGCCGTCTGGATGCACAGCGGGTGAGTGCGCTGCTGGATATCCCCGTGTTACGGCGTCGTTTTTCTCTCGACGAGGCCGACGTAGAACAGGTGACGCGGTGGATACGCGAGCTGGGGATTTATTGGGGATCTGACGCCAAGGCTCTGGCAGAGATGGATCTGCCCATCGGCGGTACCCACACCTGGCGCGGTGCCACTGATCGGTTGCTGCTGGGATTTGCGTTGGGCGATAGCGATACCGCCTTCGCTGATTGCAGTCCGGCATCGCCAGGTGATGCCACTTTGGCGCAGGTGGCAGGTCGCTGGCGCTCATTTCTGGAGCAGTTAATCAACCTGTACGACACCCTGACGCTTGCCCACACGCTGCCCGAATGGATCGTCTTATTGAATCAGGTAATCGACCGGTTTTTCCTGGCGGAGCCGGCAGAGGTCGATAACCTGGTGCGGCTGCGCCAGCAACTGGCCGCACTGGCCAGTGATGCAGCGCTCGCACCGTTTGATCAACCGCTGGTGCTTTCGGTAGTGCGTGATGCGCTTGAGATACGCTTGCACGGTGCCAGCGCCGCGCGTTTTATGAGCGGTGGTGTTACTTTTGCCACGCTGGCCCATGGCCGCTGTCTGCCGGCCAAACTGGTGTGCCTGGTGGGAATGAACAGCGAACATTTCCCGGGTCGCGACAGTGGTCATGGTCTTGATCAAATGCAGACGCAGCCTCGCCCGGGAGATCGTCGCCGGCGTGACGAAGATCGCCATGCCTTCCTGGAGGCCTTAAGCTGTGCCCGCTTGGGCCTATACATCAGTTACACCGGCGCCAGCGTGCGTGATGACAGCGTACAACCCCCTTCAGTAGTCATCAGTGAGTTGCTCGAGCAGATCGATGCCTTGTCTGAAGAGGGTACTTTGTCTGCAGCGCTGACGATCCGTCATCCGCTGCAGCCATTCAGTCGACGCTACTTTGGCGACGAGCCAAAGCTATTCAGTTACGCATCCGAGATGATGCCTCCAGCAGGTAGGCGTGACTCAAACACGAGGCCTTTATTTGACCAGCCTCTGGTGCCGCCCACGCCGGGCGAGTTGCCGCTGGATATGCTAATCGACTTTCTGGCGAATCCGGCACGTACCTTACTGCGCGAACGCCTTAATGTAGTACTCGAATCAGGCGAAGGCCTGCTACCCACTCGCGAACCCATGTGGCTGGATACACGCTCGCGTCGTGCGCTGGCACGGGAAACGCTTCAGGCCCAACTTCAGGAGTTGGATCAGGTCGGGTTCGCACAGCGTGCTCAATTGGGGGGCTACCTACCTCCGGGAACGCCTGGCGAACTGGCCCTGGCGAAAGAGTGGCACCAGGTCGCACCGGTTACTGCATTGCTGAAACCTTTGCTGGCGTCGCAGACGCTTTTATCCTGGCCGGTCAGCACGACAGTAGGGAATTGGCAGTTGTCCGCCGTGCTGGAGAACGTTGGGTCATCTGGCCAGATCCTCTGGTCTATCGAATCACCCAGTCCGTGGTTCATTCTGCGGGCCTGGTGCGCGCATCTACTGCTGAACACTGATCCGCAGGCGCCATCACACCATACCCATCTGGTCAGCACTGATGGGGTTTCAACATTTGCGCCAGAAAATGATGCTGCACATCTGCTGTGCCAGCTGCTGGCGATTTACAGCGAAGGCTTGTGCAGGCCTTTACCGTTTTTTCCGCGCAGTGCCTGGAAATTTGTTAATGCACCACGTTCGCCGTACTCGGCCGCCTATGCCACCTGGATGGGATCCGAGTTTGGTCCAGTCCAAGGTGAATCGGGGAATCCCTATTTTGCACTGGCATTTCGCGACTGCCTGGAAACCGCACTGGACGATGAATTCGAATCTTTGGCCTTGCAATTGTTGGGCACCCCGAAAGAGCGGTTGCAGGAAGGCTTATGAACGCGCCATTGCTGGATCCTTTCTCGGCCCCATTGCAGGGCGTCAATCTGGTTGAGGCCGCAGCAGGCACCGGTAAGACCTGGACTATCACCGCGCTCTATCTGCGGTTGCTGCTTGAAGCGGATCTTAACGTAGGCAATATCCTGGTGGTGACCTATACCCGTGCCGCCACAGGCGAGCTGCGCCAACGATTGCGCGATGCATTGAGTAAAGCCCTTGATGCTTTTTCTGGTGCGGGTGAGGGTGATGGAAATGATCCGCTGATAGGACCGCTCTTGTCGCGCTACCCGGATCACCGTGCCTGTGTACTGAAGCTGCGACGGGCAATAGCAGATTTTGATCAGGCAGGCGTTTTTACGATACATGGATTCTGCGAGCGTGTGCTGGGCGACAGCGCTTTTCAAAGCGCCATCGCACTTGAGACTCAAGTACTGGCCGATCAGCAATCACTACTGGGGGAGGTGGTCGATGATCTGTGGCGTACCGAGATATACCCGGCGAGTCACACCTGGGTGAACTGGCTGGCCAGTATCAAGCAACTGCGCAGTGCAGATGACCTGTTATCGGTGCTGAACCCGCTGATCGGCAAGCCCTACCTGGTGGTAGCCGGCCTGAAGGATGCGGTGGATGCGCCCAACCCGGCGAAACTTGAGCAACCGTTGGCTGATGCTTACGCTTCAGCGAGTCAGTGCTGGCACACCCATCGCGATGCGGTGAGCAGACTTCTTCTAAGTCCGGATTCGGGCCTGAACCGTCAGCGTTATCCATTGAAATCACTGCCGAACTGGCTGACGCAACTCGATGCCTTAATGTCGGGAGGAGAGCTGGATTTTGCCAGGTTCAAAGCCTTTAAGAATCTCGAAAAACTCTCCAGCCGTTTTCTTGCAACACCCCAGGCGACCCGAAAAGATGCAGCTCCACCGGCTCATGCTTTTTTTGATCACATCGATGAGCTGCTTGTCTGCGTCCACTCTTACAAGGATGGCGCTCATATCTACTATGTAGGCTGGCTTAACGAGATGCGACGTCGGGCCGAGGTCGTGCAGCGCGAACTGAAAGTTAAGCGCGGTGTACAGGCCTACGATGATCTGCTATTGAATCTGCGCGGCGCTATACAGCCAGGTATCGGCGATACACTGGCGCAACGCTTACGCGCTGATTATCAGGCAGCGTTGCTGGATGAGTTTCAGGATACCGATCCGGTGCAGTATGAAATCTTCAGCACTCTCTATGGCGATGGTGCGCAGCCGGTATTTATGGTCGGAGATCCTAAGCAGGCCATCTATTCTTTTCGCGGCGCAGATCTTTTTGCCTACCTTAAGGCGCGAACCAGTGCTTCACGCCAATATACGCTGGACACCAATCATCGTACGACGCCGGAGCTGGTCAAGGCCGTCAACACTTTGTTTTTGCATCACGCGCCGACGGGCAACTTCGTTTTTGACGAGATTAGCTTTAATGACGCGGTCTCAGCCTCGAATGCACCACCGCTCGCTGACTGCGATATAAGCTCGCCCATGGTGTTCTGGACTGTCGCGCGTGAGGATTCTGCAAAGCAGGTGAGCAAAGCCGAAGCGAGAGCCCGCTGCAGCACAGCAGTGGCCGGCGAGATTAAGCGACTTTTCGCAAATGACACGGTCTTAGGGGACCGACCCCTGGCACCACGTGATATTGCTGTTCTGGTGCGCAACCATGCCGAAGGCATGATGGTGCAACGTGCACTGACGCAAGCGGATATTCCCTGCGTACGCCAGGGCCAGCGCAGCGTGTATCAGAGTCATGAAGCCATGGAGTTAGAGCGCGTGCTGCAGGCGATTGCTGCCCCACGCCATGAGGCTCTGGTGCGCGCTGCATTGCTGAGCGATCTAATGGGTGTCGAGATATCAGCACTCATCCAGCTGGAAAATGATCCTACCGCCTGGGATACGTGGCTTGCGTACTTTCATCGTTATCATGAACGCTGGCGTGACAGCGGCTTCATGCGTATGTTTCGCGAACTGATCACCTCACAGGATGTGCTGCAGCGTCTGGCTGGATTTGCCGACGGCGAGCGGCGCCTGACCAACCTCCTGCACCTTGCCGAGTGCATCCAAGGAATGGCATCACAGCACGCTGATATGCCGGCGGTACTGAGCTGGCTGGCCTCGATGCGTATTCAACCCCCGGTCGCTGACGAGAGCACGCTGCTGCGACTTGAAAGTGATGAGGACCGGGTGCGTATCGCCACAGTACATGCCAGCAAGGGCCTGCAGTATCCAGTGGTGTTTCTGCCTTTTGCCTGGGACGGCACCCTGCGCAGTGAACGCGCGCAGACTGTTAACTTCCACGATGTTGATGCCCAGAATCGGCCAACAATTGATGTCGGCTCGGATAATCTTGAACGCCACCGTGCCCGCGCAGGGGTCGAAGAACTTGCCGAGAGCCTTAGGCTTTTTTATGTCGCGGTTACCCGCGCCCAAAGTCGCTGTTATCTGACCTGGGGCGCGGTGAACGGTGCGCCCACCTCGGCACTGGCCTGGCTTTTGCACCGGCCACTGTCCGGTAATGTGCCCGAAGATACTAAGGCACTGGCGAGCGCCTTTGCTGCGCTTTCGGATGATGATCTGAACGATGCTCTGGGCGCACTCGCCGCCAAGAGCGAATCAGCTGTTGCGGTGCATCCTCTGCCCGATGCACGAAAGACCAAGGACGCGGCACAAGCTGAGCAACCGCCTGCACTAACGGCGCGTCAGGCAAAGCGTCGCCTGCAAAGCACCTGGCAGATGGGCAGTTTCAGTTCGTTGACCACCGGACACGACAGTGAACTGCCAGATTTTGACTCGCAACTTGGGCAGGGTCGCGCTGATGAGGCTGGTGGATTTTTTGCTTTTCCACGCGGCGCTCGCGCCGGCACCTGCTTGCACCGGGTGCTCGAGCTCATTGATTTTGGCCCTGGCGACGTAGAGGGGCGTCGTCAGACGGTAGCCCAGGTGCTTAAAGAGCATGGCTTTGATGATCAATGGACCAGCGTCGTTGATCAGATGCTGGATAAAGTGCTGCAAAGCCCACTGAATGATGACGGACTGCTCCTGGGCAACCTGACGCAGACCAATCGTGTTGATGAGATGGCCTTTTGCTATCCGGTAGATGCGTTGGATGCAAAGCACTGGCGCGAGGTGCTGGTGCGAAACACGGCCGGGTTGCACCCGGCGTTGCGCTTGGGGTTAGACGACTGGCACTTTGAACCCCTGGCGGGCTTCATGCACGGCTTTATCGACCTGGTGTTTCAGGCAGGTGGGCGCTACTACCTCGCAGACTACAAGTCCAACTATCTGGGTGGCAATCTTCCTGGCTACGATGCGGCTGCGCTGAATATCGCCATGAACCGCTCGCATTACACCCTGCAGTACCTGATCTATACCGTGGCACTGCATCGCTGGCTGCGCACACGTATTCCCGATTACAGCTATGAGCATCATTTTGGTGGCGCCTACTACCTTTTTTTGCGGGGGATGGATCCAAACCACCCTGGTAACGGCGTCTTTTTTGATCGGCCATCGACGGATTTAATTGAGGATCTCGACGCCCTGATGGGTGGCCCATCGTGAGTGCCATGATGAAACACTTGCAGCAGGTCTGCCGGGCAGGAGAGCTACCCGATATTGCACTGCACTTTGCGGACCTGCTGTACCGGCTCGATCCTAACGCTGATGAATCGGTCCTGCTGGCCGGGGCTCTCGCCGGTGAGCGGGCGATATCGGGGGAAGTCTGTATCGATCTGGCACACCTTGCTGGTAGCACGCCTTTTGACAGCGACGATGCCCCTGGGATGAGTACGCCCGACCTTGATGCCTGGCAACAGGCGCTCAGGAGTTCGCCGCTTGTCAGTGATGGCACCGCCACGGCACCGTTAGTCATAACGCCGGATGGGCGCTTGTATCTGTATCGTTACTTTGAACTTGAGCGACGACTGGCTGAACTGATTACGCAGCGCACGCAGACCTGTGATATCTCTATAGATTCGACTCAACTTGAAGCGACGCTCGATACGCTGTTTGCTGATGATGTGACAAACGCGGATCAGCGCAGCGCTGCAACGCTTTCAGTGCACAACCGATTTACAGTCATAAGCGGTGGGCCGGGCACAGGCAAAACAGCGACGGTGGTGCGCATTTTGGCTTTGCTATCGCGACTCGAACTCGTTGCCCCCGAACGCATGCTGCTGTGCGCTCCCACCGGCAAGGCGGCTGCCCGACTGCGCGAGGCACTGGCAGATCCATTGGCAGCAGTAATGCCCGGCGATACCCCGCCCGCCGATGCTGTTACCGCGCACCGACTGCTGGGCTGGCGGCCGGGCAAAAAGCCGCGTTATCACGCGGGTCGGCCCCTGCCTTGCGATCTACTGGTGCTGGATGAGGCCTCGATGGTCGATCTGTCACTGATGGTCAGTCTTCTCGAGGCTTTGCCGGACGATGCGCGGCTTATTCTGCTGGGAGATCGCGATCAACTGTCGTCCGTGGAGGCGGGCGCGGTGCTGGGCGATATCTGCTGTGCAGTCGACAACGGCGCCCTGGAAGGCATCCTGGCGACACTGAACCATAGCTGGCGTTTTGGGGTCGACAGCGCCATTGCAGATGTCACGAGCGCTGTGCGCGAGGCACGCGCCGAAGACGCTCTTGGTATCCTCGACAACGCTGACGGCACTGAGGTCGTGCTGCAAGGCGCAGATGAAGATAACGACCTGGACGCCCTGCTGGCCGAGCATGTGATGCCGGTCTATGCCGAGGTGGCGCGGCTTGCGCACGAAGGCGCTGAGGCCAAAACCGCATTTGCGAAATTAAACGAGCTTATGGTGCTGTGCGCGCATCGTCATGGGCCAAGGGGTGTGACGGAAATTAACGAGCGTATCAGTAACCAGTTGGGCGCTACGGCTGTGTTATCAGCAGGTGTACAGGCTTATCCTGGCATGCCGCTGATGGTGACCCGCAACGACGCAGCGCTGGGGCTTTTTAACGGTGATATCGGCATTGTGATGCCAGATAACAATGCGCCCGGGCGTCTGCAGGCGGTGTTTTTAGATGCCAGTGGCGATGAGCGGGTCGTTAGCCTTAGCCGCCTGCCAGAACATCAGATTGCCTACGCCATCACCGTGCACAAGGCACAGGGCTCACAAGCCCTCAGGGTAGTGCTGATCCTGCCAAAGAAACTCTCAGCCGTGCTCTCGCGCGAGCTGATCTACACCGGCACCACCCGCGCCGGGCAATCGCTTGCGATCTGGGGTAGCCGCGACGTGCTCACAGGCGCCATCAGGCGCAGCACCCAGCGTGCAACCGGGCTGGCGGCAAGGCTGAAGACTGGACTAATCCGAACCGGGGTCGTGACCAGGCAGCCCTAAAAAGCGCAGGATATGTCGCACTTGTCCTGATATATCCTGTGGTTGGCGAAGTACAGTGTCAGTACGGTGTCGATGCCCAGATCGACCAGTTTGCCGAACAACCAGGCTGAAGTCTCTTGCCTTATTCTGCCCGTGTGACCGCCGGCGGTACCCAGTCGAAATTCAATGCCGCGGGCTTTGCATTGTACATCCTCAAACACAGGTAGAAACGGCCCGCCGGCGCCGGCAGCCAGTTGCTCTCCTGGTCCGCACCCGGGGACTCATGCTGGATACTGACCGTCAGGGATCCATCGTCGCCACGCTGCATTTCATTGTAGGTACCGATCGAATATCGGTTGATGGGGTTCTCGACCAGAAACCCGTCGGGATACCCGTACATGGTGACCGACCAGAACGCATCCACCGGCGGTTCCTGACCCTCCGGAAAAGTCAGGGTGTAATGCCTGCCGCCATCCAGGGCCTCACTCTGATCATCCTCGTAAGCGAAGTTGAAGAAGTTCTCGTTTGATGCCTGTCCGGGCTGGGCACGCAAGGCCACCGCCGAGCGAAAGAGAAAATCAAAGCCACCACGGGACGTCACGTAGTCGACTGAATTGGCGATCATGCTCCAGTGATTGATCTGCTGCCCAAGCCGGGTCTCGGCATCCTGGTTGACAATCGCCTGGCCAGTCTCAACAGCCCGCCGCAACCCGGCGGCCGTAGCAGCATCGAGGCTGGCGGGATCAAACGCTTTGTCCGGGCCGATGCCGATGGATTCGAACAGGCTCGCCACCGCGGCATCCGGCCCATAGGGCGGGTTACGCCGTAGCGCCTCGTTCAGCGCCGCAAACCAGTTGAGCGGGTCCTCCACGTCAAAGGCCGGCCAGGCCTCGTAGCGGTTATCCCCCAGCGAGTTGCGCGCACCTTTCTGCCACTCGCTGAGCACGGTCAGCGCGTACTTGGTCTGCACGGCGATGGCCGCAGGAAGGTCGTCGGCACCTTTGACCTCGGTCCGGCCGATGATCCACATGTGATCGGTGGCCATGTTGACCCGTGTCACGCCCTTGGGCAGCGGGCCTTCCCAGCCCGGGCCCGTGAAGGCATACGATCCGCCCGCCCGCCCCGCGGTCAGGTTACTGATGTTGTCCACCTTCTGGTAGAAATCGATGTAGTTCATCGTGTAGTAACGATCGGGAACCGGCGGCACATCCAGCACCACCGGCTCAATTGAAAGATCCAGCCAGGCCGTGGAATAGACCGTTGCGTTGTTGGCGCTCACTACGCCCGCGGCCGTCGACGTCTTGGGATCAAACAGGGTCTGGAAGTGATGGAACCTGTTCAGTTCATCGCGCGCCGTGGTCGACACGTGACGCACGCGGTAGAGCTCGGTCATGGTGAAACCCCAGGCGTAGGCGGCAGTGCCCAGGGTGTAGGCCTGCTCCTCGCGCACCTGGCTCGAATCATCGGCCGGCGCGACCCCGGTGACCGGCAGTGTACAGACTACAAGGATGAGAACGCCCGCGAGACTTTTTATCATTTTCATAGCATGACCTTGATCTGTTTGCTTACTTTCAGATGGCTGATCTACTCAGGGATCCCACACCAGGTTACCCCGATTTTGTTTGCCGTGCAAAAACTTGATTGACTACAAACTACAAACCAAATATACAATTGATAAATATGATTTTATGTACTTTTAAATTCCATTTTCAACAGCTTTTCCGATAAATTTCGCCTCTAGACGGCAGTGGCAACAAACATCATCATCACAAGGATGCCAAAGGCGGCTCCCGTAGCGCCAATCTTTGGTTTCAGAGCAGGTCCAACAATCGCTTCAACAACGGGGTTAGAGCGTTCTCCAGTATGGTCGCCAGGACGATGCCAAGCGCAATGGATAATGTCAGTTTCCAGTATGTGATCTTCATATTTTTCTCCAAGAATGTGCGGCGAGTATTTACAGGTATCCCATCGGAAAGCTCTACCCTAATTGGTGTTCTAGGTAATGTAACTGATGATCCAACAATGGATTAATCACCCAGGTTAGCCCGCTGCATGCATCTTTTTCGTGCGGCTCGGATTTTGATGGCATGTTCCGATAGCCTCTAGACCATATTAGCTACAAACATCACTACCACAAGGATGACAAAGGCTGCTATCGCGTAGCGCCAGTTCTTGGCTATAAAGACAAAGCCAACCACCAGCAGCAAAACCACGAGTCCTGCTGGATCATCTATACCGAGCAACTTTCCGGTTAATGTCATCACTGTATCCATCACTTCACTCCATGACTGTCTTTATACAGACTGGTCTTATCTCAGTTACTGTCGAGTGGCAATGAAAGTTCACCATCAACGACGATCTGCCCAGATAAGGCTTAGGTCCGACTAGCAGTTAGATTTCCCACGGATCAGTTTGGCTTAGCTGCTGGCATTATTTTGGGAAAAATCTGAAACTGTACTGTGTGGCTTCAGGGGTAGGCGAGGAACTCCTCGGCGGGTGCGCTGTCGCCGTGCAGATCGATCAACCGGTCGATCTCATCGTATATCGTTTGCTCCTCATCGTCTTCGATTTCACCGATGCCAATGAGTTCAGCAACCAGTCCGTCGTGCAACACACGACGAACCTGGCCGAGCGTGGGTGGCCCCGTATCGCTGTTGTGGTCGATGCAGTTCTCGATGACGTTGGAAAGGGTTTCACTGGCCCGCGGGCGCACGAAACCGTCAGCCGCAGCATCGCCGAAACTCTCCACCAGAGCATCGAGCTCATCACTCACAGAGTCGTGGTCAGCCGGGTCAATCAGGCCGTTATCACTCATCTGCTCCAGCAGGTCGGTTTCCATCATCGCCTGTACCATCAGCAAAGTGACCGGCAGATCATCCTGCGCGGTGTTGATGACGTACTGTAGTGTTGCTGACAGTTCGCTGCTGACTTCTTCGCTGATATCTTCGGGTATGTTCATACGGGCCTGGCATCCCATTTTCTGCAGACCATTGTGCCCCAGTCACATGGCGATGGCAAAGGAGTATCTGATGTTGGGGAATGCATAACCGTGTCGAGCCCCGGGTAGATGAGCTTAGCCACACCAACTGACGGCGAAGGGCATTACAATAGTTGTGCTAAAAAGTACCCCACATGATCCCACTGCACGACGACAACCCCACACGGATCACGCCGATCGTGACGATCGCACTGATCGGACTTTGCGTGATGGCATTTCTCTGGCAGTTGTCGCTGGGCCCAAGCCAGGAGGCAGCGATGTATGCGCTGGGTGTGATTCCAGCCGTAATATTCGACAAGGCACAGTTGGCACCGCAATTGGCTTGGGTAGACCCGGTACTGACCCCTTTTACCTCGATGTTTCTACACGGGGGCTTCATGCATCTGGGCGGTAACATGCTGTACCTGTGGATCTTTGGCAATAACATAGAAGACGCCATGGGCCACGGCCGGTTTATCGTTTTTTATCTGTTGTGTGGTGTGGCAGCTGTTTTTGCCCAGGCGCTACCCGATCCCGAATCGACTATCCCGATGATCGGTGCCAGTGGCGCGATCTCCGGGGTACTTGGCGCTTATCTGCTTTTGTTTCCCCACGCCCGGGTGCTGGTGGCTTTGCCGCTGGGCTTTTATATCCACACCATGTCGCTTAAAGCGGGTGTGGTGCTGGGCATCTGGTTTGCCATGCAGATTTTCAGTTCGCTTAGCGCCGGCGATGGCCCCGGAGTCGCCTGGTTTGCCCATATTGGTGGTTTTGTGGCTGGAGTGGTGTTGATTCCCTGGTTCAAGTACCCTCAAGTACGATTGTTCGCTCCGGCGCGCTCAGGTGGGCGTTGGCACCGGCGTGGACGCAAGCACTGAACCGATGATCGCAAACGCCCCGCAATATCTTTTTGATCCAGCCGACAAGCCTTGCCTGCCATTGCACGAGGTTCCGCTGGTTGAGGCGACTGACGACTCGGTGCAAGGTTATGGTTGTCTCGTTGATCATCCTGATGATATCGATATCGAGATTGTGCGTTGGCCTGCCACCGGCTGGCGAAAAGTGGACGAGGACAGCGGTGACGAGGCCGGCTGGGTAGAAGGCATCTTCCACGGTGAGTGGCAAGGTGATGTGCTTTATGGGCGCAATGAGGCAGTCTCAGGTCATTACGTACTGGGTTGGTCAACCACCGACCCGCAGTTGGCCTCCACCACCCGACAGACGGTGCCTCGGGATCAGGTGCTGTTGTGGCACATGAACTATCACCCCGATGGCGGCCAGTTGTTCTTTCCAAAGGATCGCGGCGCTTTTGTCGTGCCTGTCGCTTTGCCTGGCGATGATCTGGCGCTGAAGCAGGTGATCGCGCTGTGGTGTGACGGCAGCCAGGGTTTGTACATCCACCCTGGTATCTGGCACGATGGTATCTTCCCAGCTGCCCAGCGCCAGCGCTTTTTAGATCGCCAGGGTCGGGTTCATGCGCGGGTGAGTTGTGATCTGGGTGCAGAGTTTGGGGCCTACCTCTCAGTTCCTTTACCAACGATATCCTGATGAGGCGTT
>Ga0206683_10000879_pt1 | contig 21163 bp, 20 predicted proteins | sample M280m12015metaG_FD_155483 | JGI IMG/M metagenome (GOLD analysis project Ga0206683, IMG submission 155483) | Ammonia-oxidizing marine archaeal communities from Monterey Bay, California, United States - M2 80m 12015 | ecosystem: Environmental > Aquatic > Marine > Intertidal zone | place: USA...
CCGGCATTGATATAACAGAACTCTCTTCTACGTTAGTAAATAAAGCTATTTTTCCTCTCTCTTCATCTGCTAGAACTCCATCGGATCTGCAAATCAATATATCTGGCTGCAATCCGTGAGATAACATCTCTTTTACAGATCTTTGTGTAGGTTTAGTCTTTGTTTCGCCAGCTGACTTTAGAAAGGGAACCAAAGTTAAATGTATAAATAAAGTCTGGTTGGATCCTAGTTCCAATTTCATCTGCCTAATTGCTTCTAAGAAAGGTTGAGACTCTATATCTCCTACAGTTCCCCCAATTTCTACAATAGCTACGTCAGAATTTCCTGCGCCTTTTATGATTTTATTTTTTATCTCATCAGTTATATGAGGAATAACTTGTACTGTCCCTCCAAGATAATCTCCCTTTCGTTCTTTTCTTAATACCTCTTCATAAACTTGGCCAGTAGTAAAATTATTATCCTTGGTCATCTTAGTCTTTAAGAATCTTTCATAATGACCTAAATCTAAATCTGTCTCTGATCCATCTTCAGTGACAAAAACCTCCCCATGTTGAAATGGGCTCATAGTTCCTGGGTCTAAATTAATGTAAGGATCAAGCTTAAGAATTGTTACCGTTAACCCTCTACTTTCAAGTAATGCTCCAATAGATGCAGAAGCAATTCCTTTTCCAAGAGAAGAAACAACGCCTCCAGTAACGAAAATAAAACGAGTTTGAACTTTTCCCATCTAAATAGCATTTAGAAGCATTAAATAAAACCTTCTATAAGATGGGAGGACAGATTAACAAAAACCTGTAACTTGAACAATAAAATTAATTGATTAGGCAGATAAATCTAGAGGTTTCTCTAACTCAGCCCAAGAAATATCTCCATCATTAGAGTGGGATTCAAATTCTAAAACCCCAAGCTGATCATACAATGGCCTAACTTTATCGGTCAATAATCCAATTCGTGATAAATTTGGCATAACTCTAGAAAAGAGTAACCGCTGAAATTCTAGAGCAAAGCCTGCATTATTGGAGAATTCTCTTGCCTCATCCTCATTCCAACCAAATTTTCTAAATACGTCCGTCGGAAATAATCTCTCTTTGCTAATTAGACATGCTTCGTAAGCAAACATAGCTCTATCTTCTTTGTCTTCTTCCGATAAATTTTCTATGAACTCTTCTAGATAATTAACACCAAAAGTAACGTGTCTAGCTTCATCTCTGATTATAAAATGTAATAAGTCTCTTAAAACTGGATCTGGTGTAACTGCTTTAGCAGTATTAAACGCCGCTAAAGCTAAGCCTTCTATGATGATCTGCATTCCTATTAATTTAAGATCCCACCTTTCATCAGTTAATATCTTATCTAGGAGACTTTTTAAACCAGATCCTACCGGATACATCAATTTTGATCTTTCTTGGATATATCTATTAAAAGCTTCAACGTGTCTAGCTTCATCAAAGGCTTGTGAGGCAGCATAAAGTTTTGCTTGATAAGTAGGTGCACATGAAACCAACTGCGAAGCAACCAACAAAGCCCCTTGTTCACCATGTAAAAACTGACTAAATTGACTAGCTCCTCTGTGTCTTAAAAATTCTCTCTTTCCTTCATCATCTAATTTTTTATAAGGTGGATATTCATCCCAAAACATAGGGGGGATTTCTTCAGAGACTATTAAAGGCCTGTCCCAATCTATATCTATAGAAGTATTCCAATTAAGTTTCTTTCCTAGTTCATACAATTTAGCAATCCTATTATCTTGAGTTGTATAGTCCCAGTTATAGGTTCCAGTTAAAGGAGTTTTGAAGATCTCAGCTATATCCTCAACTTGTTCTGGATTAAGGTCCAATTCCTCATCATTAAAATCTGTAATTTTTCTGGGCGTATCATCCGTGTACTTAACTTTCATAATTATGAATCCTCTTCTTCGTCATAAAAATTGGGAGGCTGGAATGTTTCAGCTTTAGAAAGGTTTTGGAAAGTAGCTATATGCTCAATAAATGCAACTTCTATAGCACCTGTAGGTCCATTTCTTTGTTTTGCTACGTTTACCTCAGCCTTTCCTCTACTTTCTAGATCTGATTTATCATAAACACTGTGTCGATATAAAAAAGCAACTACATCAGCATCTTGTTCTATAGCTCCTGAATCTCTTAAATCAGATAAAATAGGTCTTTTATTGGGCCTTGAATCAACAGCTCTGCTTAATTGAGATAAAGCCACAACTGGAACATTTAATTCTTTAGCTAAAGCTTTTAGTGATCTACTAATTTCGCTTATCTCGGCAACTCTATTTTCACCCTTTCCCGGAACTTGCATCAACTGAAGATAGTCAATAACAATTAATGCTAAATCTTCATTTTCACGTTTAATTCTTCTTGCTCTAGCTTTGATTTCTGAAGGCGTTAGTGCTGGTGTATCATCCAGCAATATACGTTTTGAGCTTAAAACTGATAAAGCCTTATCTATTCCTTCCCAATCATCTTCTTCTAACTGCCCTCTCATTAACCTCTGCAGATCAATATTAGAAATGCTTGATATAAACCTTCTAACTACTTGTTCAGAAGACATTTCCATACTAAAAAGCAGTACACTTTGATCTGTTTGTCTCGCTACATTCTCAGCAATATTGAATGAAAAAGCTGTTTTTCCCATAGAAGGTCTTCCTGCTATAACAATTAAATCAGATTTCTGAAACCCTAAAGTTAAGTTATCAAGCCCAGTAAAACCTGTACTGACTCCGACCAAAGAACTTCCACTCTCCGCAGCTTCTTGGATATCAGCATAAACAGGACCTAATAACTCTTTAACTATCCTGGGACCTACTGACCTGTTTAAGTCATCTCTTAAACTTAATATTTTTTCTTCAGCCTCGTCAATAATCCTATCACTTCCAGAAGCATCAGACTCTTTTGCGACTTTAGATATATTGTCAGCAGCAACGATTAATCTTCTTAAATTTGATCTTTGTTTAATAATATCCGCATAACTTTGTATATTAGCTACGCTGGGAGTCTCTTTTGCCAGAAGAGTTAAATAATCTTTTCCTCCGGAATTAATAAGTTTTGGTAAATCTCCATTTCCTTCTATTGCTTCTTGAACGGTAATTACATCGACAGGTTTTCCAGCATCTAGTAGTAGATTGATAGTTCTATAAATTAGCCGATGTTCTTCTTTATGGAAATCATCTTCTTTTACTAGATCAGAAACAAGATCCCAAGTCTCGTTTCTTAACATGATGCCTCCTAAGACAGCTTTTTCAGCTTCCGTAGAAAAGGGTAATTCTTTTTTTATAGTAGTTTCTAACGCCATGCCAATTTTTTGGAAAGGGATTAATTTTCCCACTCAAAAGAAATTAAAACAAGGTGTTTTAAATTAAATTTCTTCTTTAGCAGCTATGACTACTTTAATGCCCTGAACAACTTCAGGATGAAGCTCAATATCTATGTAATATTCACCAACTTCTTTTAAAGTACCTTCAGGTAATCTGATAGAACTTTTCTCTAAATCTATTCCCTTTTCAACTATGGAATCAGTTATTTCTCTAGTTCCAATAGATCCATATAAAGTACCTTCTTCAGATACAGGTACTTCAATATTTAGAACAAGGGATTCAAGTTTCTTAGCTTCTTCTATAGCAGTTTCTTTTCTCACTGTCTCAGCTTTCAAAAGATCTTCCTTACGCTTCTCATATTCAGCTTTATTTTCTTCATCTGCCCTTATAGCTTTTCCTGTTGGAATTAAAAAATTCCTCCCGTAACCAGACTTTACTTTAACTAAATCTCCTGGGTCGCCCAACTGAGCAACTTTTTCTAACAGTATTAATTCCATGTCTTAATTATAATGTGAGTCTGTATAAGGAATAAGAGACAAGTGCCTAGCTCTTTTTACAGCTTTATTGAGTTGTCTTTGGTATTTAGCAGAAGTCCCTGTCATTCTAGCTGGGATAATCTTTCCAGTTTCAGTTATATACTCTCTTAAGAGTTTGAGATCTTTAAAATCAACCTCTTCAATTCCTAAAGATGTAAATTTACAAAACTTAGGTCTATTATCAAAATCACTCTTTCTTTTTTTAAAATTCTTTTTTTGCTTCTTAGCCATAACTATTCTTCTTTAGGTTCTTCTTTAGGTTCTTCTTTAGGTTCTTCTTTAGGTTCTTCTTTAGGTTCTTCTTTAGGTTCTTCTTTAGCTTGATTAGAAATTTCTACTTTCTTGGCTTTTTGAACATCAGCATTTTCTGACTTTTCAATTTGCTCTCTTGCTTCCTGGTAAGAATCTTTTGTACTATCTTCTTTACTTTGAATTAAAAGTGCTGAGTCTTCAGTATGCGCCTTCTTTGCAGTTACAACTAGGTTTCTAATAATTGAATCGTTAAACTTGAAAGAATTCTTAATTTCTTCAACTGCTTCTTGATTGCACTCGATATTGACTAGCCCGTAACTCGCCTTGAATTGGTCTTGTATTGGATAGGCTAATTTTCTATTTCCAATATTTTCTGATCTATGGACTTTTCCACCTGAATCTTTTACAAGCTTATCTAATTTAGAAAGAATTGAAGAAGTCTGATCGGATTGATCAGGGTGGACTAAGAAAACAATTTCATAATGTCTCATAAGTTCCTCTTGGTTAATAATTCCCACCAACAAGGGTGTGGAATGAGGTTAGGGGCAGCATTTTATGGTTAACTAAGAGCCTTTGCAAGCTAAAAGGAGTATTTTGCATACTAAATCCGCAAAGGAAATACCTTCAAAAGATGCAGCTTTCGGGTAAAGACTTGTTTCTGTAAGTCCAGGGACTGTATTTACCTCTATGATTTGAAAATTACCCTGTTCGTCTTGCATAAAATCCACCCTACCCCAATCTTCACAGCCTATAGAGGAAAAGGCATGCCACGCTATGTCTTGTATTTCTTTAAGTTCAGTATTATTTAGATCTGCTTTTAAATATTCTGTTTTATTACTTTCATATTTAGACTTAAAATCGTAAAAAGATCCACTGGGTTTAATATGAATTGGGTGTAGAACTTTTTCTCCCAATATAGAAACCGTAAGCTCTCTTCCTGGAACAAAGGCTTCGACCAAAAGAGTATCATCGAATTTCAAAGCTTCTTTCATGGCTTCTTCTAAACTTCCCTCTCCTGGCTTTACTATAGAAATTCCAAAACTTGAGCCTTCTCTAGAAGGTTTAACTACAAAAGTTTTATCTAAGGCGGTAATGTCCTCTTCTTTAGATAAATACGGGGTTAACTTCATTGAAGGAGTTCCTGCTTTCTTAATCTCTACGAAATCAGGGGTAGGTAATAGTAAATCTCTCCAAATCTTTTTTGTTTCCGATTTATCCATAGCAATCTCACAAGATTCAGGGTTACTTCCTGTGTACATAATGCCTTTGTCTTCTAACATTCTTTGAATATAGCCATCTTCTCCACCCCTGCCATGCAAAGCTATAAATATTAATTCAATCTCAGAGGATATATTTTCAGCATCTGTTTTGGATTGAAGGTCAATGAAATTGTAATTAATCTGCAACTCTTCTAGTGCTCCTGATACAGCCAAACCAGACTTTAATGATATTTCTCTTTCAGCAGACCAGCCACCAGCTAAGACAGCAACCTTCTTATCTTTGAGTAAAGAATAATCTTCCATCAGTCTAAATACTTTTTCTTTATTTCTGAACTTATATCTGAGATATTCCCTGCTCCCTGCATAATAAGAACTGAATCATTATCCACTTGATCTTCAAGAGATCTGATAATTTCATTTCCGGAATTTAATAACTTAACCTTATTAAAACCTTGATCTAAGATTTTTTTCATTATTTCTTCACTACCAATCCCTTTTATAGGACTTTCTCCAGCTGAATAAATATCTAACAAGATCAGGTTATCTACTTTGGTTAACACATCTACGAACTCATAAAATAAATCATTTGTTCGAGTGTACCTGTGAGGCTGAAAGACCATATTTAATTCTTTATTAGGGAAAGATTCTCTAATGGAATCAATAGTAGATTCAATTTCGGAAGGATGATGTCCATAGTCGTCAACTAAGATACAACTTGATCCATTTATAGAAAGTTCTCCAAGAACTTGCATTCTTCTATTTATGCCCATGAAGTTTTTTAGAGAATTATTAATTACTTTGGTAGAAATTCCTTCTTGAATACAAAGAACTGCAGCAGCAGCAGCATTTAAAGCATTATGCCTTCCCAGCATGTTAAAACTAAGGTCTAAGCTTTCCGATTCAGATCTTAAGTTAAATGATGATTGAAAGTCTCTTGAGGAATAATCAGAAAGTACGTAATCATTACCTTCAGCAAACCCATAAGTTATATAAGGTCTTGAAAATTCAGGTATTAATTCTCTGATTATTGGATCATCTCCACAAACTATAGCCATTCCGTTGAAGGGAAGTTTTTTTACGAAATCTAAAAAAGCTATTTTGAGGTTCTCAAAGCTATTCTCATAATTCACTAAATGATCTGGTTCTATATTAGTAATGATTGACATGCTAGGCTGTAACAAGAGGAATGACTGATCACTTTCGTCTGCTTCAGCAATTAAATATTTTCCTTTGCCTAACTGAGCATTGGAATTAAAACTATTAATTATGCCTCCATTAATGAAAGTAGGGTCGAGACCTGCTTCAGTCATTATGGAAGCGACAATGCTTGTTGTTGATGTCTTTCCGTGCGTTCCAGCAATAGCTACCCCTCTTTTGGTGTTCATTAAACTAGAGAGCATCTCAGCTCTTGCAAGAATAGGAATAGATCTCTTTTTTGCTTCCTTAATTTCAGGATTACCTTCAGATATTGCACTGGACACAACTACCATTTCTACCTTTTTTAAATTAGATACAGAATGGTCATACGCAATTTCTATACCCATCCCAGTCAAACGATTAGTTATGTCAGACTCCTTTGTATCTGATCCAGTAACCGTATAACCTAAATTAAATAAAACTTCTGCAATTCCACTCATGCCACTTCCGCCAATCCCAACAAAATGGATATTATTTAAAGAAAATTTAGAAGGATTCATTAATTATCTCTACAATTCTATTACCAGAAGAAACTGGAAAAGCATCGAAAGCATTTAAGCTCATCGAATGTCTCGCATTATGATCCTTTTCTAAATCATTTAGAAGCGTGAATAGTCTATCTGCGCTATCTAAAGATGACTCTAATAGAATTGAAGCTTTCTTATCTTCAAGAAATTTTGCATTAAAATATTGGTGATTATCAGTTGCCCAAGGTAAAGGGAATAAAATTGAAGGTTTGGAGGAGCAACATATTTCACTTACTGTCATAGCTCCTGATCTTCCTATAACTAGATCAGACTTATGATAGGCTCTCCCTATATCTTCTATATAAGAAACTACTTCGTAACTAAAAGATTGCTTAGAATAAACATCAACTAATGAACTTTTATCTAGATCTCCAATTTGGTGAACTATGCTCCAGTGTGAAGGGATAATCTTGTCTTGGAATGCCTTTAAGACTATTTCATTTAATTGTTTAGAGCCTTGACTGCCTCCTAAGATAAGAATATTGAAATGTTCTTTCATAGTAGTTTCAGATTCAGGGTTCTTAATAATCTCAGACCTAACTGGATTACCTACCGTGAGAATCTTTGAAGATTTATTAAAAGAACCAGGGAAGGCCTCAAAACTTAACTTTGAAAATCTATTTAGAATCCTATTTACTAATCCAGGTACACTATTTTGTTCATGTATGAAGAGTGGGATAAATAATATTAAAGACGCTAGAGCTGGTGCTAAGGTGACGTAACCACCAGTTGAAAATACTATATCGGGCTTTATCTTTTTAATTATGAAAATGCTTTTTACAACATTAATTTCAAGATAAATCAGAGAAACAATCTTTCCGAGAAGATTCTTGCCTTTAAAGCCTTTCGTATCAAGACTTATAAAATGAAAACTTTCTGATTTAGAGAAAGTACTTTCTAGTGAGTCCTTTTTTCCTATCCAGGATATAGAAAATTCATTTCTTTTAAACTCTTTGGCTACAGATAAAGCTGGATAGACGTGGCCTCCTGTTCCACCGGCTAAAATTAGAACTTTCATTAAAAAGAAACTCTCCTCTTTACGCTTGCTATAGGCATAGATATTTTATTTTCATAATCAATTCTAAGTATAAGTCCGATCATTGAACACATTATTAATATATTTGTCCCACCGGCACTAAATAAAGGCAAAGTAAGTCCTTTAGTTGGCAAAAGACCCGTCGCAACACCTACATTTATAAATACATGCAATCCAATTAAAATTGCTGCTCCAAAGCAAAAGAAAAAACCAAAATGGTTTCTTCTTTGAAGAGACTGCCTTCCAATTAAAAATACCCTAAAACAAATGCCAAATAACATCCCCATAATTAAAATTCCAGTTAGAAGGCCTAGTTCCTCAATCAGAATTGAGAAAATAAAATCTGTGTGAGCATCAGGTAAATAACCCATTTTCATTAAACTCTCACCTAAACCAACACCAAACCAATCCCCTCTCCCTATAGACATAAGGGATAAGGTAAGTTGATATCCTTTATCAAAAGGATCGCTCCAAGGATCTACAAAAGAAATGATCCTCTCCCATCTCCACGGAACGTATGTTATTAAGAGAGCTATTCCAAACAACCCTATTAAGAAAACTACTATAAATTGTCTAATTGGAACACCTGCTACAAATAGCACCCCCAAAGCAGAGGCAAAAATAACTGCCGAAGCACCTAAATCAGGCTGTATAAGAATTAATGAGATAATACTGACTAGTAAAACAGCTGGCCTAATAAAACTAAATAAATCATTTTGAACAAGCTCAATTCTTCTAACGCAATATGTTGAAATATATAAAATACTTAAGAACTTCATGATTTCTGATGGTTGAAGACTGAACCCAAATACTCTTATCCATCTATTGGATCCATTAACTTCTACTCCTATTCCTGGGATAAAAACAAGAATCAATAATAAAATCCCTAAAGCTAGCAACCATCTATCGAATTGGCTCCAAAAGTTTAAGGGTATTAGAAAAATAGTTATCAAGAAAATTAGGCCTAGAAAGAGATGAAATAATTGTTTGTTCAATATATATGTAGGGTTCCCATATAAAGAATCTGAGAAATGCACTGAAGCAGTGGTTAATACAAGAAGTCCAATAAACCCTAGTAATACAAACAAAGAAATTAAAAAATAATCTAATTTACTAAAGTCAAAATCAAAAATTTGTTTATAAAACATAAAATTATGATCGTTTTACTAACTCTTTGAATCTACGCCCTCTCTCACGATAATCCTCGAACATATCAGTACTGGAGCAAGCAGGAGAAAGTAAAACAAGATCACCAATTTGAGATTCTTTCTTGGCTAACGAATAAGCAGAATCCAAATCAGCACAACAAACACAATTAGTAAAATGTGATAATAATTCTTTTATAAGATCTTTATCTTTTCCATAAATAAAACATTTCTTTATTTCTTTAAAAATACCTGCATTCTCCTTACTCAAGTTCTGTTCTTTTAAATCTCCTCCACAAATTAAATAAATATTTCCTTCTTTATTTAGATTCCTGCCTGATTCAATGGATTTGAGAGTAGCATCAAAGTTAGTGGCTTTCGAATCATTCACATATGTGACGTCGTTTACTTTTCCTAAGACTTCAAATCTATGCGGTAGTTTTTTGAAAGAGGCAATTATTCCAATAGCCTTATCTAAGAAGTCTTTAACATCAGATATTCTTAAACTTTCTTTTTCTTCAAGAATAAATTTTAGGGCCAATAAAGAAGCCTTTAGGTTAAAAACATCGTGTATGGGCCATTTCTTTAAAGTCGGATTGTCTAAGATATGAGATTCAGGAAAATAATTTTCATAATCATAAAATTTCTTTCCTACTATTTTGTGCTCTAATTTAGAAATATTAATATTAGATTCCTGAAGTACACGTAGTTTTATAGATTTATATATTTCAAAAGATTTATGCCTATCTATGTGGTCTTCTTCTACGTTTAAAAGAATGCCTATTTCGGATTTTAATCCTGAGCTTGCTTCAATTTGGAAGCTTGAAATTTCTATGATGGCAATATCAATTTTTTGATCTAAGAAATCCAAAACTGGTTTTCCTATATTACCAATTGCCGATATGGACTTATCTTTTAAGAATCCTTGTAAAAGATGCTCTAACATAGATACAGTGGTTGTTTTACCATTAGTTCCCGTAACTAAAATGTTATAGCTCTGACTGTTTTTTAAATAAAGATCAATATCAGTCTCAATAGGTATATTTAAGTGCTTGGCATGTTGAAATGCTTCATTCTCCATGCTTACACCTGGGCTTGGATAGATTCTAGAGATTAATTTGAAATTTCTTTCTGACATTTCTGGGTTAAGAATGTACTGTGTGTCTAAACCCTCTAACTCTTTTAAGTATTTATTATTTGGAGAAGATTCTAAGATATATAAAGTTTCTGCTGACTTAGCTAGATATTTAGCTAAGGAAACTCCTGTTTTGCCAAGTCCTATGATTAGGGGGATTTTATTCAACTTCGAAAATCTCACTTAACCTCAATAAAGCGAGACCGAGCAAGACTAACATAAAAGTAATTATCCAAAATCTTACAATCACCCTTGGCTCAGGCCACCCTTTAAGTTCGTAATGATGGTGTAAAGGTGCCATTTGGAAAATACGTTTACCTGTTAGTTTATAAGAAGATACTTGAACAATCACTGAAAGGGCCTCAACAACAAACAACCCTCCCATGACTAATAGAACATACTCATGTCTAATAATAACAGTAACTATTCCTAAGGCAGCTCCCAAAGAAAGAGATCCTACATCGCCCATAAAAACCTGAGCAGGGTAAGTGTTGAACCACAAGAAACCAATTCCAGATCCAACTAAAGCACCGCAAAATACAATCATCTCACCAGTTCCTGGTAAATAAGGAATATTAAGGAAATCAGCATAAATAATATTACCTGCGAGGTATCCGATAATACCTAATCCAGCTGCAACCATCACGCAAGGCAAAATAGCTAAGCCATCCAACCCATCTGTTAGGTTTACTGCATTGCTAGTACCTAAAACAACAAAATAAGAAAGAAAGATAAAACCAACACCTAAAGGTATAGAGATATCTTTAAAGAACGGAACTATTAAACTAACTTCTCTAACGTTTTCATGGCTATAAAATAAAAAGGAGCAAGCTATGATAGTTATAACAGATTGCCACAAGATTTTGCTTGAAGCAGAAAGTCCATCGCTAGACTTATGTTTAATCTTCAGTCTGTCGTCAATCCAACCTAAAACTCCAAAAGATATAGTTGTCAAGAAAGCTACCCATAAATATCTATTTTCTAGATCTCCCCATAAAATAACGCTTAAGATTATAGAGCTTAATATCAAGGTACCTCCCATAGTGGGGGTTCCTTGTTTGGAGAGATGAGTTTTAGGACCTTCTTCTCTAATAATCTGACCCACTTGAATATCTTTCATTTTATTAATGAATCTTGGCCCTAAAACAAGTGAGAAAAGTAATGAAGTTAAAGTAGCTAATATTGCTCTAGTAGATAAGAACTCTACTACACGAAACGGTCCAAAGAATTCACTAAGATATTCAAATAAAGGTAATAACATAATTTAATTTTTTAGTTTATCAGCAACAATATCCATTCTCGTTGATCTTGAACCTTTTACAAGGGTTACAGTATCCAGATTTATTAAATTCTTAGCACTTTCATATAACTCTTCATGACTTGAGAAGACCTTGAAATTTGTATTCTCAGAATCTTGAATACACTTCCATTCTTCTCCTAAGCAGTAAAAATAATCTATCTTATCCTTAGCGTATTCGTAAACATCTGAATGCAAAGAACTTGAATCCTCTGCAAGTTCTTTCATTTCTCCAAATAAACATATCTTCTTATAGTTATTCATAGAAGTTATTAGATCAATAGATCTTTTCATTGAGACAGGATTCGAATTATAAGAATCATCTATGAGAATTGAATTAGCTATAGATTTATGAATAGAAAGTCTTCTTTCAGGAAAATTAACATTATGAAGTGCTTCCTTAACTTCGGAAATATCCATCCCAAGCACAGAACAAATAGCTAGCCCCATAGCTGCATTTAAGGTGTTGTGTATACCGACTCCATTTATTGAGCATTCTTCTATTAAACCATCATGCATTAATTGAAAACTTGTTAAGTTATTCTCAACATCGGTGCTAGGGTTCATGACCTTAAAATCTGAATCTTCATGAATGCCAAAACTGACTACTTTCTTGCCATTTGTTTTACTACACCAAAATTTAAAATAGCTTGAATCTCTAGGGAGTACGGCTATTCCATTAGGATCATAAAATTTAAGAATACCTCCCTTTTCATCTGCTATTGAATCAGTATCTTTAAGACCCTGTAGATGGCCAGAAGAAACATTAGTTATAGCTGCTACGTTGGGCTTCACAAGTTTAGTAAGATTCTTTATTTCCCCAACTTGACTAGTTCCTATCTCAATCACAGAGCTTTTGTATAGATTTTCCATATTTAACATAGAAAAAGGAACACCTATATGGTTATTTTTATTTCCATCTGTCTTATGGGTTTTATGTATTTGCGATAATAAACTTGAAAGAATTTGCTTAGACGTAGTTTTTCCGTTGGTCCCCGTTATCCCAATAACATTTCCACTAAAGGATGATCTATTATGAACTGCAATAGTTTCCATAAAATCTAAAGTGTTATTAACAACAATAAAAGGCAAACTAGAACTAACTTCTCTGCTTACAATGAGTGCTCTTGCTCCCTTCTTCTCTGCATCTTCTATAAAGTCATGACCGTCAAAATTTTGTCCTTCAATTGCAATATAGACTTCCCCTTTCTTGATAGACCTGGTATCAATACTAAACTCAGATACCTCTAAAGAATCCCCACGCAACGAACCGTTTGAAAATAAAGCTAGATCTTTTAATTCCATTTCTGTTTTAGCCTCCAGTTAAGGAAAGTAAAGTTTCTTTATCATCAAATTTATTTCTTTTAGAGCCGACAATCTGATAATTTTCATGACCTTTTCCTGCAAGCAGCATGATGTTCATGCTTTTTCTTTTTGCCATCTCTTCTAAGGTAAATTTAATTGCCTCTCTTCGATCTGAAATGGTTTTTATATTTTCAGATTTAGTAGTACCTTCCAATATATCATCCATTATCTTTTGAGGAGCTTCATTTCTAGGATTGTCATCCGTAATTATGACGTGGTCGCTGTAATCTTCTGCTATTTTTCCCATGATAGACCTCTTTCCTTTATCTCTGTCCCCACCACAACCGAAGACACACCAAATTTCTCCCTCATAAAATTCTCTAATCTCCTTTAACGCATACTTTAAAGCTTCAGGAGTATGGGCATAATCAACGTAACAAATATCTTTGCCTACACGTATACTTTCTAATCGCCCTGCAGGAAAGCTAATCTCAGATGCGCGCTCAACTAGCTTATCTATTTTTATACCCTCAACACTTAAAGCCGCTATCGAGCAAATAACATTTGAAGCTATATACCTTGAAACAGTCCTTAAATTAAATTCAGTTTCCCCGTAAGGTGACTTTAAGGAAACCTCTAAAGAGTCATCTGTTTTGTTAAATGATGCAGAAAAATCAGACTTTTTTTCTAAAGATACGCTAAAAACTTCAGTCTTATTTTCTACAAGGTCTTCATACAGGTTTAGTCCAAATTCACTATCAATCTGGATAAATGAATGCTTAGGTTGAAGCTCTTTAAATAAAATCCTTTTGGCATTTCCATATTCTTCTATGGATTTATGATAATCAAGATGATCCTGCGAAAAACTTGTTAAAACTGCATAATCAATACTTATCCCTGACAATCTACCTTGATCTAAACCATGAGAAGAAGCTTCAAAGGCAGCGTGCGTCGCTCCATTCAATAACATTTCAGATAAGCTATGATTTAAAGAAATTGGATCCGGAGTAGTTAAATGAGATGGCTCATCAACTACTATACCGTCTATTGATTTTCCTATGGTACTTATGTAGCCACATTGTTTACCTAATCTTTTACAGATATTTGCATAGGTCTCAACTGAGGTAGTTTTTCCATTTGTCCCTGTTGCACAAAAAGTTGTTAGTTCTTTGCTAGCATAAGAATAAAATCTAGAAGCAAATTTCCCTAAAAACTCTTTTAGGTTGTTGCAATGTACGACATCTTTATCGCTAATTAACTCTTCAGAAATTATCAACTTTGCTCCCTTCGATCTTGCTTCTTCAATAAAATCTATTCCATTCAGGTTTTTACCTTTTATTGCAAAAAACACACTTCCTTCCTTAACATCTCTGCTATCCAAGTGAAGACTAGATATTTCACAGTTGACAAAATTATTAGAACCTACTAATTCTGGCATTATATCTCTTGAATTCTTCATTTAGATTTCTAAGTCATTTAACATATATATTTCTTGCATTATGTCGGAGAAGACGGGGGCTGCAACCCTTCCTCCTGAAGATTTTTCTCCTTTTAGACCATGCAAAACTACAACACTAAGATAATCAGGGTTATTTGAAGGGACAAAGCCAGAAAAGGATACTGTGTAAGAAGAGCCATCTTCTAATGACTCCTTAGCAGTTCCGGTCTTACCAGCAACTACTCTTCCTTTAAGTCTAGCTGCTCTAGCTGTGCCCGTATCTGAATTAACAGTTTCTTCAAGCATTTCTACTATAAGCTTGTTAGTTTCTTGAGAAATTACTTGCGATTCTTTATTTGATTCGAATGATTTATCTTTAAATAATTTCAATTCTTTAAAGTAACCATTATTAGCAAAAACCATATAAGCTTGAGCAATTTGCAATGCCGATAAAGTCATTCCATATCCATAACAGGAACTTACCTTATCTCTAAGAGTGAATTCACTGTGGTGTGGTAAAAATCCTTCTCTGGCAGGCAACAAAATGCTTACAGGGTATTCACCTATACCAAACCTCTTATAGTAATTTGTTAAATGTTCCATTTCTTGATTGGAGCAAAGCTTAACCATTCCTACATTACTTGATAAAGAAATTATCTTAGAAAGATTTAATTTTCCATAGTCTTTAAAGTCACTTGTTTTATATCCAGCTACCTCTACCCATCCTGGAGACGTTTCAATAACAGAATCTAAATCTTCTTTTTTAGATTCAATAATTGCGGACATCGCAATAGGTTTTAATACTGAACCTGGTTCAAATACATCTATAGAAGCCCTATTCCTGAAAATAGACATGTCAGTAATATTTTTTCTATCAGAAGGGTTGAAGGAAGGGTAGCTTACTAAAGACAGAATCTCACCAGTCTTCGGCTGTACTATCACAACAGATCCTGAATGCGCTCCGTATCTAGCAATAGCTTTATTTAATTGATGATAAGCAATAGATTGGAAGCTAGTATCAATTGTAAGAGTTATGTCTTTTCCTTGTATTGCTTCTATTCTTTTTCCTTCTATTTTGGTATTTCCTGAACCCTTAATCCCAATAAATTTCCCCTCTTCACCCTCCAATTCATTATTAAAGACTAATTCAGTTCCTTGTATTCCATTTCTATCAATATCAGTTAATCCCACTACGTGAGCAGTTGTATTCTTTTCAGGGTAACTTCTTCTTAGGTTTTTTCTAAAATATAAGCCCGCAATACCCTTTTCTTCTAATGCTAATTTAGTTTTAGGACTGATATTCCTAATTATCTCCCTATAGCCTTTGTCTTGATTATTAATTGAACTTAAGATGTTTTTTTCTTCAACATTTAATATTTCTGATAAAGCGATAATAGATTCTTTTTTGTTAAACTTGGAGAAATCAATACCAACCGAATAACTTATTACATCGAAGGCTAAAATATTTTCCTCTCTATCTAATATCCTTCCCCTTGGAGCTAAAAGAGAATATTCAGAATATGACCTAGAGAGAACTTGACCATCTAAAAAAACGTCTTGAGAAAGTTGAAGGTATATTAATCTAGTTACAAGAAGCAAGAAGCCAAAAACAAAAATAATCTGAATAAAAGCTATTCTTCCTGAAGAATATAAAAATCTTGAGGAAGGCATTGACTAATTCAATTAATCTAGTTGAGTCCTTACAAAAGACGGAATATCTAAGTAGTCATCTTCATTTTCAGAATCTTTAGTTATTGCTTTCTCAGCAGAAGGAGGATTTTCCAATAACTGTTGAGCAGCATCACTTAAAGGTAATGGCTGCCTTTCATTTAAAGATTGAACTCTTTGATTTCTTTTAGTTGAGACACTTTGCACAGAAGAATTGAGGCCTGTAGCAATAACTGTGACAGTTAGGTCATTATTTGCATTCTCATCCATTACAGTTCCAGTGACAATGATTGCTTCTTCAGATGCAAAATCATTTATGCAATCTCCAACAGCTTGTATCTCCCCTAAAGAAAGATCAGCTCCTGCCGTAATATTGACTAAAACACCCTTAGCGTCTTTTAAACTTATATCTTCAAGGAGTTTACTAGAAACGGCATGTTCTGCCGCTATCCTTGCTCTATCTGGCCCTGTTGCCGTACCAGTTCCCATCATAGCTGTTCCCTTCTCAGACATGACTGTTTTAACATCTGCGAAATCAACGTTTATAAGTCCTGGTCTTACGATAATATCCGATATACCTCTTACCGCCCCCCCTAATACGTCATTAGCTTGCTTAAAAGCCTCTAACATACTGCAATCTTCTCCTAAAACTTCTAATAATTTTTGGTTAGGTATAGTAATCAAGGAATCAACCTCATCTACTAATTCTTTAATGCCTTCTTGGGCTATTTTCATGCGTTTATTCCCTTCCAATTCGAAAGGCTTTGTTACTACAGCAACCGTTAGAATACCTAATTCTTTGGATACTTGAGCTACTATTGGTGCAGCTCCTGTTCCGGTTCCTCCTCCCATTCCAGCAGTTATAAACACCATATCGGTACCCTTAAGCATATCTCTTAACTTATCTCTATCCTCCAAAGCAGCTTCCCTCCCAATTTCAGGATTAGCCCCTGCTCCAAGACCATTTGTTATCTCTTTGCCTAAAACAAGCTTTGTTCCAGCACCATTCTTATCTAATGCTTGTTTATCTGTATTAACTGATATGAACTCAGCCCCTTCTATGCCTCCTTCGACCATATGTTGGACGGCATTTCCTCCACCGCCACCAACACCTATGACCTTTATAGAAGCATTTTCTTTTATTTCTTCAACTATTTCCCATTCACTCATATCTATTATCTCCGTTAATTAAAGATTTCCACCAAACCATCTAGAAATTCTATTTAAGATATTTCTATCTCTATGTATGTAATTCATATGATCTTCTTCTAGTTGCTTTTGCCCGTATAGAAGCAATCCTACTGAAGTAGCATAAATTGGATTATTTAAGATTTCTGAAAATCCCTCCACAGAATGAGGTGAACCCATTCTTACTGGAGCATGAAATATTTCTTCTGCTAGTTCAGGTGCAGCTTCTACCTTCGAAGCACCACCGGTTAAAACTATTCCTGCAGGTATGAGCTGATCAAAACCACTCAAACTTAATTTTTGTTGGGCCATACTAAATATTTCAACGTATCTTCTTTCCAATACATCTGCCAGAGCCTGTCTTGATAATTCTCTTTCTTGTCTACCGCCCATACCCGGAACCATCATAATCTCTTCTGGTTTCGTCATTGAACTCACTGCACAACCATACTTTTGTTTAATACTTTCGGCTTCAGTAGGAGGAGTTCTTAGAGCTTGAGCTATATCATTTGTTACGTGATCTCCTGCTATTGGGATTACATCTGTATAGCATATTGACCCATCTACAAAAACTGCGATATCTGTAGTGCCTCCTCCGATATCGATTAAACAGACTCCTAGATTTCTTTCGTCTTCAGTAAGCACAGAATAGCTTGAAGCTAATTGCTCCAAAACAAAAGCCTCTACATCAAGTCCAGATGCGTTAATGCACTTATGTATATTTTGTGAAGAATTTTCACTGCAAGTCACTAAATGAACTTTAGCTTCTAACCTTGAGCCCGCCATCCCTAGAGGTTCTTTAATCCCGTCTTGTTTATCAATAATATAATCTCTAGGAAGAACGTGGAGTAACCTTTGGTCAGCTGGTATAGCCATTGCTTGAGCCGTTTCAATTACTCTATCTACATCTCCATATCTAACCTCTCCATCTTTAATTGGGACTACTCCTTCAGAATTTAAACCATTTATATGGCTACCTGAGATGCCAACATAACATGAACCAATATGGCATCCGGCCATACTTTCCGCTTCTTCTATCGATCGTTTTATTGCAGTTGTTGTTGAATCAATATCTACCACAACTCCATTCTTTAGGCCTTTAGAGGAATGAGTTCCTAATCCGATAACCTCTAAAGTATTGCCTCTAGTCTCTGCAACAATTGAAACAACCTTAGAAGTTCCTATATCAACCCCTACTAACATTTCATTCCTACTCACATTACTCATAACATCTCCTTAAATTAGCTGTGATAAACGGCGATTGCATTGTTATACCTAAAATCTATATATCTGATATGATTTCCTTTTCCTGAGTTCAGTTCGAACGAGATATAATCCTCGAGACGTTCGAGCTGAACCCGGAATTCCTTTTGAGAAAAGATGTATTCTGTTCCAGAATCATCCTTAGCTTTTAACTGATGTTTATTTTTTAATTCAAAACTTATTACCCTTAAATCTAGCTTATTTAGTTTGGTCTGTAATTCTCTAGAAAGATTTATAAGATTACTTAATGAATCTTCAGGCCCATTTATACTGATTACGCTTAATTTCTTAAATTGACCTTTAGGATTGATTGATTTCCCTGTTTGAGTTAAATATCTATCTTGCTCTATGTTTGCAATGGGGTGGTGCTCTTTTATTTCTACAGATAAGGATTTATCTAATGAGTAATCTGTTTTAATAGAAGACAACCAAGAATCTTCAAAAACTTCTTCTATAGAGATATTTTGAACTGATGAATTATTTAAAGATTGAAATAAATGATTTTCTAGACTTTCTAGATCTGAGATTATTTCTCTTTCTGAAGTAATAGACAAAGGGCTTCCAAGAGACTCACTTCTATCTTGAGAACAACCTAAAACTAGTATCAGAGCCAGGTAGGAGATGAAATAAGACCTCATGAGTTTTCTCCTTTAGGCACTACAACTCTCTCTTTATTGGTAGGAAGCCTCATGCCTAAACTATTTAACGCGACTTCTCTTAAAGAAATGTGATTCTTATAATATTCAACCTCTTCAATCAATATACTTGATTTAAAGTACAGCTCTTCTTTCTCCATCTTCAGCTTATCTAATGCTGAAAATGAATTTCTATACTCATAAGTTTGCAATACTAATGCTAAAGAGCTTGTAAAAGAGATTGTAAAAAGAAGTGCCAAAGTGAAATGATTTCTTATATTTCTCATTACACTACCTTTTCAGCAACTCGTAGAATTGCGCTCCTGCTTCTTGGATTTCTTTTAATTTCTTCTGATGTAGCTTTTATAAATTTATCTCCTGTATAAGAAAATTTTATTGATGTATCAATTCGGTCTTTACCTTGAATGAATCTCTTTACTATTCTATCTTCCATGGAATGGAAACTTATTACTGCAAGCCTACCCCCAAAACACAACGCATAACTCGATGCTTCTAAAACTTTATATAATTCTTCAAGTTCTTCATTTATTTTCATCCTAATTGCTCTAAAGACATTAGTGGCTGGATGTTTTTTTGAATTCCTAGAAACAGCTGATAAGACAATTTCTGAAAGTTCCTTAGTAGTTCTTATAGGGCTCTTAGTCCTAATATCACAAATTTTCTTCGCAATTCTTCTAGAGAAGCGGTCTTCTCCCAAGATCCAGAAAACATCTTCTATTTCTTTCTTAGTGGCTGTATTTATCCATTCCTCAGCCGATATTCCTTGAGAATTATCAATTCTCATGTCCAAAGGACCGTCTAACTGAAAGCTGAAACCTCTTTCTGAATCATCCAATTGTGTTGATGAAATACCCAAATCAATAAGTATCCCGCTTGCACTTTCATTTTCTACGTACAAAGATAACTGACTGAAAGAGTCATTAATAATCTTGAATCTTGAGTCTTTAGTGAACTCTTCGCTTAGAAGTCTTGTTGCATGCTTATCCTTATCCATAGAAAACAACTTTCCATCTTTATTTAGCTTTTCAAGTATCCTTGAGGAGTGCCCTCCTGCCCCGAATGTACAATCTACATAAAGCCCTTTTCTTGAATGGACAAGGCTCTCTAACACTTCTTCTGTCATTACCGCTTCATGAGTCAATATACTCAAAACGGTATTTCCTCCAAACTAGAAGGAAGGTCTGCGATTAAATCCTCTCCTGGTACTTCTAAACCAGACTGTTTCTTTTCCCAATTCTCTAGATTCCACAATTCAAATTTAGAGCCCATTCCTATTAATGCAACTTGTGCTTTCAAAACTAAATTAGCAAACTCTCTAAGTATTTGAGGTATTAGTAAGGTCATCCTTTCTGTCACTTCAAATTCTGTAACAGAAGCATTACCCAATACTTTCCATTGAATGGGTCTTACCTTTTGATTAAGACCGCCAAGAGCTTCAAATTTTCTGGATATCTCTTTCCATGACTTGCCAGGGTATATCATTAAAGCAGGGTATTGAGGGTCTTTAGTAATAACCATTTCACCTTGGCAACTTTGTCTTAAAAGCTCTCTATATCTTGCAGGAATAATCACCCTTCCCTTTGTATCAAGAGTGAGCGTACTGGATCCGTATATTCCTAAACTCATTTTTTCAAAAATAAAGTGTTTTTATATAGTTACATTATCGTGCACTTTTACACACTTTTACACACTTTTTTTGAAAATACTAGTTTAAATTACAAATTAATTACACCTTCTTTTATCAAAAAGAAGGTTTAATTGAATTTCTACTAAGAAGATAGGTATTTAAAGGGTTTGAGCTAACCTGTAAGCCGGGTTCTGTCTAGGATAATCATTCATCTAGATCTTACGTCACCGTAAAATTCAAGCAACCTACCCAAGTTCAGTCAGGACTAACTATTGAACTTCTATTTGGTCTTGCTCCAGACGGGGTTTGCCTTGCCATATTCAGTTACCTGATATGCGGTGCGCTCTTACC
>Ga0206683_10000881_pt1 | contig 21133 bp, 16 predicted proteins | sample M280m12015metaG_FD_155483 | JGI IMG/M metagenome (GOLD analysis project Ga0206683, IMG submission 155483) | Ammonia-oxidizing marine archaeal communities from Monterey Bay, California, United States - M2 80m 12015 | ecosystem: Environmental > Aquatic > Marine > Intertidal zone | place: USA...
TAAGTATTTTAAAAATATCTTTAGAATCGGGAGTAGTTAATCCAAAATTTTTATCTACTATATTTGGAATAACGCCTAGAGTTCCAACTTGAAGTACTTTTTTACCAAAAGACTCAAGGATACTTTTTAATATAAGTGTCGTTGATGTTTTGCCATTAGTACCGGTTACACCAATGATTTTAATTTTTTTTTGTGGATGATCGTATAAATTGGCTGAAATTTTTCCAATCACCTTTCTACAATTTTTGACCTTAATTATCTGATTTGTATCTTTTATATCTTTTGAGTCGCTAATAACACAGATAGCTCCTCTATCTAAAGCTTCATCTATGAAATCATTACCATCGAACTTAGTTCCCTTAATAGCTACAAATATAAAGCCAGGAATAATTTCCTTAGAATTTGTGCTAACTCCCAATACTTGCTCACCAGATAGTGAATCACTGCAATCGCTTATCCCGTCTAGGGCTTTATTGAGTTCTATTTGGGTCATATATAGTGTTTATTTCTGAATGGCGCATATACGGCGAAATATGCATATAGCGGATATAATCATCGGTAGATCTTTTATCCCAAGAATCTTTAAAATAATTATCAGTATCTACATATCCTTTTCTTGAATTATAATAACTAAATTTTTCTCCAGCGCTTCCAAAAAATCCAACAGAATAGCTATCATTATTTTCTTGAATGTACTTATTTGCTTCAACCCATCCTTCAATACCTGCATCAAGATAAAGGGAAGATGAAGTATTAACCGGAAGTAACATTCCAATATTATTTTTGCGAGCAAAACGATCATATTTTGGTGCATTTAATTTCATTGAGTTAGCAATTACATTTAGTTTTAAAAATTCACTTAGAATTTCATTTGTATTTATATTTGCAACTAACATCAATTCAAGATCTGTCATTTCATCTTCAAGCAAAGGTGGAATAGAAAGTACTTTGTTTTCAATCTCATCTTGTGCTATTAAAAAAGATGAAATAAATACAATAATAATATACTTATTCATCTAGCATAACCTTTTTTCTATTTCTCTTCAATACTGATCTCTTCTTTTTACTTTGCACTCTTTTAACTTGAGAACTCCAAGAAGGTTTCGTAGGAATTCGTTTTATAGGAATTTTTATATCAGAAAATAAACTTTCTAGCCTATTGATAGCATCTATTTTATTTTTATTTTGCGTTCTATAGGATTGTGCAACAATAATGATGTCACCATTTTTTGAAATTTTATTTTTGTACTGTTCACAAAATCTTTTTTTAATTCCGTCAGGAATCTCAGCATTAATAATATTATACTTTAATTGGACGGCGGTAGAAACTTTATTTACATTTTGACCTCCAGGACCTCGAGATCTTATAAAAGAAAGACGTAATTCTGATTCTTTAATTTTTATCATCAATTTTTTTCCTAAATTTAAGCAAAATTTATGGACAAAATTACAAAACATCGTATTTCAGTATATGGCATTAATGGCTGTCACGACGCCATGGAATCTAATCTAGTTGAAGTTACACAAGTTTACGTTGAAAAGGATTCTCCTGCATATAATCATAATAACGTGAAAAAGTTATGTGAAAAGATGCCTCAAGATAGGGTAAATATATTAGAGGGAAATAAGTTTAGAGATAAAATTGATACTAATAGATCTCAGGGAATATTAATAAAAGCGCAAGCATCTACCTTTTCTTCTCTTCCAAAAACAGAGAAAATTAACTCATGTTATGTCATTCTAGATCAAGTACAAGATCCTCATAATTTAGGTCAAATATTACGTATTTGTGCTGGAGGAAGTATTGACGGAGTTATTATTACTGAAAGGAATAGCGTATCTATGACTAGCGCTGTAGCTCAAGTAAGCCAAGGAGGTTTTGCAAAAATTCCTCTTTTTTCTGTAACAAATATCAATCAAGCTATTACACATTTCAAAAAAGATGATTTCTGGATTACAAGTTTTGAAAACAATATAGATGCAAAGGATTGGTATAAAATAGATTTGAAAGGTCGTTCAATATTAATTTTTGGCGGAGAAGGCAATGGTGTTAGTAAACAGGTACTAAAGAATTCTGATTTTACTGCTACAATACCTATGTCAAATCAAATGAACTCTCTTAATGTTTCTTCTGCTGTAAGTGCTATCGTTTTTGAAAGATTAAGACAAGTTTCAATTTAACTTAGCAAATTCTTCTGTAGCTTTCCAAACTCTCCAAACATTCTTATAACAGATTTTTGCAATATCTTCATCTGAATAACCTCTTTTTAGAAGATGATAAATAACAATTGGAAATCCTTCAGGTCCTTTAAGATCAGTTGGCAATGTATAACCGACTCCATCAAAGTCAGAACCAAAACCTACATGATCAATACCCACTAAATTCACTACATGATCTATGTGATCAACAACTCTTTCAGTTCCAACATATAAAAATCTTTTATCATATTGTTCTTTTCTATATTCGTCGTAAGACTCATAGTCATTTGGGTCAAGATTGTTATCAGAAATATACTTTGCGACATCAGCGTCAATAGGAGCTTTAGTATCTTTAGAATCTTGATCAATAAAATATGATGCAAAATTAATTTGAACTACCCCACCATTTTCAGCAAGTCTTTTAATCATTGCATCATCCATATTTCTCTCCCAATCTGGAGTAAAGTGCCTGCAAGATGAGTGGGAAGCTATAGCAGGAACTTCTGTAACATCCATAACTTGATAGAATGCGTCATCAGATACATGAGAAATATCTACCATGATTCCAATACGATTCATTTCTTTAACCACATCTCTTCCATAAGCACTCAATCCATTATGAGTTCTCTCTCCAAGATTATAGGAAGAATCACATATAGCATTATCTTTCGAATGAGTTAGTGTTATATAGCTTATTCCTCTGCCATGAAAATATTCAACGTTTGATAGGTCCCCTTCTAGAGGTGCTCCATTTTCCATTCCCATAGGTAATGCTATTTTTCCTTCTCCTACTATTCTTTCAGCATCTGCAACATTATGAGCGATTTCAAATTTATCAGGATGATCTGATACAATTCTTTCAACAATACCAATCAACTCCTCAGCTTTCTCTTTAGCTCCACCAGTTACCTGATAAGTTGCCGGCACATAAATCGACATAAATGGAACATCTAATCCACCTTGTTTTGCTCTTACATAATCAAAGTCACCACCTGGAGTTCTTACAGAAATATCTTCATATCCACCTTTGTGCATTCTCCATGGTGTATCTATATGACCATCAGTAATAATAAATTTTTGGGCTAGTTCATTTGCTCTTTTCATCAATAATTCCTCGTTATCAGTACAATTAGTTAAGATTAATGTTGAAATAAGAATAAGAATGATTTTTGATAGTTTCATACTTTACGTCCTTTTGTTTAAAGAACTTACCGATTTAATATGCTCTGTACAAATTATCTCTTTGACAAAAAAGTAGGTAGCTATTTCATTAGCCAACAAAAAAACGGCTATACTTTACAAAAGTATTAGCCGTTATGTTTTTTAGTAGCGGGAGTAGGATTTGAACCTACGACCTCCGGGTTATGAGCCCGACGAGCTACCAAGCTGCTCCATCCCGCGATCATGTTTGTATAATAAGTAAAAAAAGAAAAAGGGGGAACCTTTTTTTAAAGAAAACATTTACTATAATGAGGAGCAGATTAAAATTTGAAAATTACCTCTTATTTCCTTTCATTTACCCTTGGTTAGGTTTTAGTTTGCTCCTCAGCTTTTTTTAGGAAGAGTGTTCATGTACTTTGAAATAATTTGTAACATTACTTCATCAGAGCCACCCCCAATAGAATGTAATCTACCATCTCTAAATTGCTGAGATACTGGATTTTCCATCGTATATCCCATACCACCCCAAAATTGTAGGCAGGAGTCTGAAACTTCTCTAATCAATCTTCCACTTTTTAATTTTGCCATAGATGCAAGCATTGTGACATCTTTACCATCTACAAACCTATCACAAGCTTTGTAGACCAATGCCCTTAAAGATTCTAGCTCTGTTTGATGTTCCGCTAGCTTAAAGTGTATAACCTGGTTATCCAAAAGGGGTTTACCAAAAGCTTTTCTTTCTTTACAGTATTCAATTGTATCTGTAATACAATTTTCTGTTGCAATTAATGTTGAAGCAGCAATAAATAATCTTTCTTCCTGAAACTGTTGCATTTGCATGGTAAATCCTGATCCTTCCTCACCAACCCTAAACGATTGAGGCACCCGTACATTATCAAAGTATACAGGAGCTGTATCTGAGGATCTCATTCCAATCTTATCAATTTTTTCTCCAACACTTACACCTGGAGTATCAGCAGGTATAACAATTAATGATTTATTTTTATGAGGTTGATCATTGCTTGTATTTACCAATGTACAAAAATAGTCAGCTTGTGTGGAATTTGTAATCCACATCTTTTGTCCATTGATTATGTAGTCATCTCCATCTTTTTTTGCAGAAGTTTTAATTGATGCTACATCCGAACCGCTATTTGGTTCGCTTACAGCAACCGATGCAACATAATCACCTGAAATGGATGGTGCTAAAAATTCTTTTTTAATTAAATCTGAACCATATCTATCTATTGCTGGAGTGGCCATATCTGTTTGAACGCCAATACCCATAACAACGGATGCATTACATGAATGCCCTAATGCTTCAGCAAATACTATTGAATAAGAATAATCTAATCCCATTCCACCGTAATTAGGATTTTTTGTTATACCAAGTAAATTTAAATCTGCCATTTTTTTAAAAAGTTCCTTAGCAGGATAAATACCAGCTTTTTCCCATTCTTCATTGAATGGTTTAATTTCTTTTTCACCAAATTCTTTAACAGTTTTATAAAGCGCGTGGTGCTCATCAGTAAATTTCATTTTATCTCCTTAATTAATTCTACTTTTTCCAATTAGGTTTTCTTTTTTCAACAAAAGATAATATTCCTTCTCTTCCTTCACCGTCGACAATCTGATCAACAAAGTTTTTACTTGCGTAATCAATAAAATCTTGATTAATCCTTTCAAATGCTAAATCAAGAATTTTTTTTGTTTCGGTGATTGCTCTTGGCGCACAATGAAGAATTTGTTTTTTCAATTTTTTTTCAATTTCATTTAACTCTTCCATTGAATTAAATAAATAATCAGCAAGTTTATACTCTTTTGCCTCAACTCCAGTAAATCTTTCAGCTGTTATCATTAATTTTTTTGCATTAGCAAAACCTGCTTTTTTAATAACATAAGGGGATATTTGTGCTGGAGTTAAACCTATCATGGTTTCTGTTAAAGAAAATTTGGCTTTAGAATGAACTATTGAAATATCTCCTGCACACATAATTCCGAAACCACCAGCCATAGCTGCGCCTTCAACTATCATTATTGTTACCTGGGGTAGGGACTGAATTCTTTTTAAAAGCTTTCCAATACTTGTTGAAATGTCATGGGCTTTAACTTTAGGGTCACTTGCTTCAAAGATTTCATTAATCTCTTTCAAGTTTGCTCCCGAACAAAACATTGCATTTGATCCTTTAAAGGATATACCTCTTATTTTATCATTACGTTCTATTTGATCAAGAAAATTATTTAATTCATTAATCATGTTTTCTGATAATGCATTTTTAGAGGAAGGATCATCAAATTCGACATTCACCCAAGATTCATTAAAATTAAAAATACTGATATTATTAAATTTTTTATCTACTTCCATTTTACATTCTCGCAATACCAAAAGTATTAGACTTTAATTTTCTAGCTTTTGACTCTTTACAAGTTTGAAGTAAAAAGGCTAAAACCTTCCTGGTCTCTCTTGGATCAATTATTCCCATGTCTAACAATCTCCCTGAAGTGTAGAATGCGCTAGATTGATTATCAAAATGCTCTGAAATATCTTTTTGTTTTTGATCAATTTGTTCTTGATCAAAGTTATCCCCGCGCTTTTTAGCAGCTGCGACCATAACTTGTGCCATTGTAGATGCAGCCTGCTGGCCTCCCATTACTCCCGTGACTGCATTTGGCCATGATAATAAAAAATCTGGATTGTAAGCATAGCCACACATTCCATAATTACCTGCACCAAAACTTGCACCTATATAAAGCGATATCTTAGGTACGGTAATATTTGTAACAGCTTGTATCATCTTTGAACCATGTTTGATCATGCCTGCCTGTTCATATTTTTTTCCTACCATAAAACCTGTAACATTATTCAAAAAAATTATAGGTAAATCAGATTTGTCGCATAACTGAAAAAATTGCGCTGATTTAGTTGCACCATCTGTATCAATAGGTCCATTATTAGCAATAATTCCACAAGAATTTCCATTTATATTCGCCTGAAAACAAAGAGTTGTAACACCATATCTCGGTTTAAATTCTATAAAGCTTGAATCGTCAACTAATCTTAAGATTATCTCTCTCGCATCATATGGTTTTTTATAATCTAAATTCACTATACCAGCTATTTCTTTGATGTCATACTTCGGTTCTAAATACTCATTATCTTTTATTGTTGAAAACCCAGAATTCCAATCTAAGGCGTTAACAACATTTCTCGCGATATCAATAGCATCTGAATCATCTTCTGCAAGATATTCAACTAATCCAGACACTGTAGCGTGCATTTGAGAACCACCTAACTCTTCATTAGATGCAACTTCATTTGTTGCAGCCTTTAATAAAGCTGGGCCTGCTAAAGCAGCCATTCCATTTTTCTTAACTCCAATTACATAGTCACTCATACCAACATTATAAGCTCCACCTGCAGTAGAAAGACCATGTAAAATGGTAATTGTAGGTACTCCAGCTGCACTTAACTTAGCTAAACCTGCAAACATTCCTCCTGCTCTTGCCCAAATTTCAACTTTATAATTCATGAGATTAATACCGGCACTTTCAACTAAGTGAACAAATGGTAGTTTCTTTTTAAGAGAAATTTCCAAACACCCGACACATTTATCTACTGTTGTACTAGTCGCTGCACCTGCATTGATTCCACTGTCATCAACCATAATCATGCATCGAACACCCTTAATAAATCCTATTCCTCCTATTACGCTTGCACCTGGAATACTGGTTTCAGGATTACTATCTTCAACTAAAAATCCAGCCATATTATATAGCTCTATAAATTCTGAATCGGGGTCAATTAGAGCATTCAATCTTTCCCTAGGAGTAAGTTGATTTCTATCTTCAAATTTTTTTCTTTTACTTTCAGATGCATTGAAGCTTCTTTTTTCTAAATTTTTCATTTTTTTAATTTTTTCAAGCATCTCTGCACGATTTTTTAAAAAACTTTCTGATTGAACATCAATTTTAGATTTAAATTCTTTTGACATGCTATCCCCTATTTAATAATTCATTATGTATTTCTGTTGGCACTGGAACCTTTATATCAAGAAGTTGCTGAGCATATGCCTTTCCTTGTGAATCAATGTTAAGGCTAGCCATACCTCCCCCTCCCAGTGAGTGCTTCAATAAAAAATTAAGTCCACAGATTCCTGGAACTTCCCAGCAATGCACATCGCCTTTTGCAACATGAGAAAAATAATTTTTAACAACCTGGCGTGTTAAATGATTTTTTATAAATGAAAAATATTCAGGCTTTCTTGAAATAACTCCAATATTACTATGATCACCCTTGTCTCCACTTCTTGCAAAGGCGAGTTTATATAAAGGCACCTCATTTGTAAGTGATATATTGTCTAATGAACTATGAACAATTTCCTTTGTTAATTGAAGATGATCGTCATAATTATTATCAATAAGTATTTCCATATTATTATTATCAATTTCAATTGATATGTTTATATCTTTCTTCGGTACAAGAAATGAAAATAATTTTATTGATGGAGATACTGAAGGTCTACCTCCAAGCATATTTATAAACCCTGGAGTCATTCCAGTTGAACCTTGAGCAATTTCTTTAGATAGCAAGGCTAATGCCTCTTTTTGTGGATGAGTTGCTATTATTCTCAATAAAACTTCTCTAGTATTTAGTTCTTGAGAATTATTTCCATACATTGCTTCAGTACCAATTATTGATACTTTTTTATCTGTAAAATCTTGCATGCCGCCATCTTTTAACATCCTTGATACTTTCTTAAGAATTGCATCAGCGGTTATTTTTGCTTTTTGAGTTGCATTGATTCCACCTATTACAACAGATGCTTGAGTTCTATATCCATTAAGATATGTTGCTGAAACTTTATATGTTTCTGTTGGTGGTTTACCTATAGCTCCACTAATAAAAACTTTATCTTTCTCAATTTCTTTAATTGTTACATCTCTGAAGTCACAAACAACATCAGGTAAAATGTATGACCCTGGGTCTCCAATTTCATATAAAAACTGTTCTGCTACTGTCCCAAATGATATAAGGCCACCAGTATTTTCAGGTTTGGAAACTGTAAAATCTCCATTTGACACTACTTCAATTATTGGAAATCCAATGTTATCAAAATCTTTAACTAAATGCCAATCTGTAAAATTACCTCCGTTACATTGAGCTCCACATTCAATAATGTGACCAGCCAAACTACCAGCAGCGAGCAGATCATAGTCTGTTGATTTCCATCCAAACTCATACATTAACGGACCTAAAGTCACAGCACTATCAACACATCTTCCGGTAATAATGATGTCTGCACCCTCATCAAGAGCTCTCCTAATTGGTTCAGCGCCTAAGTATGCATTAATACTTGTAACTGATTTTGGCATATCACTGTTTGTATCTATGTCTAAAACTCTTTTTTTAAGGAAATTATCTTTTTGATGAAATAAATTATCACCTTCAACAATAGCAATTTTAAAGTTAAGTCCTTGTTTATCAGCTTCTTTAATTAAAGCTTCTCTGCAGGCAATCGGATTTATTCCACCTGCATTACTTATAACTTTTATTCCCTGTGCTTTTATTTCGGTTAATAAGGGTCCAGTTTGACTAATAAAGTCCGTAGCATATCCTAAGTCTGGGTTTTTCATTTGTGAGGCAGCTAAAATTGACATTGTAACTTCGGCCAGATAATCAAAAACTAGATAATTGAGCTCATTACTATTCACAAGCTGTGCAGCTGCATCATTTGTATCTCCCCAAAAAGCTGAGGCACATCCAATTTTTATTTTTTTATTTTCTTTCATGCTTTACAACACTTGATAGCTCTTTTTTAATGCCCTTTTAAATCATTCGACATAATATCAATATATATTTTTTTTGGACGAATTCCAATTGCAGTTACTAAGACATACGATGTAGAATTAATGGCTTTAGCAATTTTATTCACTGGAATAGTCCCATGTTGATTGGAACCGAAAATTAAAACTTCGTCTCCATATTTAATATCTGTTGATCCAATATCAATCATTAACTGATCCATACAAATCCTTCCAGTAATCTTCAAATCTTCATCCTTAAATTTTACAAATCCATCTACATACCAAGGGCGCGGCACTCCATCAGCAAATCCTGCTTGTACTACTGCAATTCTGGTATTTTCTTTTGTAGTATATACTCCACCATAGCTAATATGAGTTCCTGCTTTAACATCTCTTATTTCTACAACGGGTGCAGTAAATGTCATTACTGGCTTAATAGATAGGTCTTGAGGTACTTCATCTGATGGAAATCCTCCATATAGTAGCATGCCTGTACGTATTAGATTAAATCGTGATTCTGGGAGGTTTAAAATTGCTCCACTGTTACTGCAATGAATTAATGCGGGATTAATATCTAATTCTTCTGCAATTGTTAATACTGCATTAAACTTGTCTAATTGAGATTTTGCATATGTTAAATCTCCCTCATCTGCGGTTGCAAAATGAGAATATAGTCCCTCAATTTCTATATGATCTATATCTCGTGCTTGTCTAAGAAAATCTTCTGCTTGATTATGAGCTACGCCTAATCTTGTCATTCCAGTATCTATCTTTAAATGCACCTTAAGTATATGTTCTTGCACATTATATTGTTTTAAAATTTCTAGATCATCAAAAGAAGAGATGTTTAAAGTAAGTTTATGTTTTATAGCGCTATCTATACCATGAGGATTTAGCTTTGAATAAAGTAAAATATCTGATTTGACTCCAGCCTCTCTTAATTCTATACCTTCTTCAATTGTAAACACCGCTAAGTATCTAACCCCTTCTTTTTCTAAAGCTTTCGATACTTCGACAGAACCATGACCATAAGCATTAGCTTTTACTGTAGCCATAATAGGAATATTGCCGACTTCATTACTCAAAAGATGATAATTTTTCACTAGTTGCGTTAAATCAATATGTACTTTTGGTCCAATATAATTCATTAATGCGCCTCATACCAAGATGGACCAAAGCCATAGTCAATTTCGATGGGGACGTCTAGCTCAATTGCTTTTTTCATATTTTTTATTACCATTTCTGATATATAATCTACTTCATCTTTATGAACCTCTAAAAGCAATTCATCATGAACTTGTAAAATCAATTTTGATTTTAAATTATTATCTTTCAAATCCTTATATATTTTAATCATTGCAATCTTAATCATTTCAGCTGCCGTTCCTTGAATGGGCATATTGATAGCCATTCGCTCTGCAGCATCTCTTCTAATCTTATTTTGACTATCAGAATCCCAGACAGCTCTCTTTCTTCCTAAGAGTGTTTGCACAGACTTCTCTGATTTAATAAGTAGTTTAGATTTTGCAATATAATCCTCAATGCCTTTATATTTATTAAAGTAAGCATCTTTTATTTTCTTAGCTTCCCCAAATGGAACATCTAGCTCCTGACTTAGTCGAAAGGGACCTGCACCATACATAATTCCAAAATTTACTATTTTGGCAGTACGTCGCATCTCAGGCAAAATATCTTCATCCCTATCAATGTTAAAAATATTCTTTGCTGTAAATGTATGAATATCTTCCCCGTTGTTTAAAGCCTGAATGAGTGCTTCATCTTGACTCAAATGTGCCATGACTCTTAATTCAACTTGGGAATAGTCTGCAGAGAAAATTTGGTAATCTGATGATTGAGCTCTAATAGCTTTCCGCACATCTTTTCCATCTTCTGTCCTTATAGGAATATTCTGAAAATTTGGACTACTTGAAGAAAGCCTACCAGTAGCTGTCATAGTTTGATTAAATGAAGAGTGTACTCGATTAGATATTGGATTAATGTTGGTGGGGATTGGATCAAGATACGTATTTTTTAATTTAAATAACTTTCTATACTCCAAAACTAATTTTGGAAGCTCATGCTTATGTTTAAGCTCTGATAAAACTGCCTCTGCTGTAGATCGTTTTTTAATCATGGGTAATTCTAATTTGTCAAAGAGTATCTGGGCAAGTTGCTGAGAAGAATTCACATTAAAATCTTGGTCTGCTAATTTCGTAATCTCATTATGAAGTGCTTCAATTTTTATACCAATTTCATCAGAACGTATTGCAAGGTAGTCTTTGTCAACGAAAATTCCATTAAACTGCATATTAATTAAAACAGGTAACAAATCAATTTCAATCGCCATGAAATAATTATATAATTTTTGATTTTTTAATTCTTTGAGAAAAATTTCAGTTAATTCTATAACGACATCGGCGTCTTCAGCAGCATAAAAGGAAATATCTTCTAAGGTAACTTGGTCCATTGTTATCTGATTTTTACCTGACCCAATTAAATCTTTTATAGGTACCATCTTATAGTTTAAATGAGAGATAGACAGATTATCTAACTTATATGATCTAGAATTTGGGCTAATCAAATGTGCTGCAATCATTGTATCAAAAGCAATGCCATCTAGATTGATACCATATCGTTTCATTATTAGTGCATCATATTTAATGTTTTGACCTGTCTTAGGGATATTTGGATTTTCTAATATAGGCTTTAGGATATCAATAGCAATCTGAAGGTCATCATCACCAAATAAATTATCTTTCTTATCTTTGAAGCGTATTGGAACATATACTCCTGTATCCTTTTTAATAGAAAAACTAAATCCTACAATTTCTGCAACCATAGGATTAATTGATGTAGTTTCAAGATCAACAGATAGCCATTCGTTTTCTTTTACAGAACTAACAAACGATGTCAATTGATCTATAGTTATAAGATTACTATAGCTTTTTTCTCGTTTTACCGACTCAATATTTATTGATTCATTTGAACCAATTTTTTTGAGCAATCCTGAGAATTCTAATTCTTTAAAAATATCTTCCAGCTTACTAGAATTCATTTCTTTCTTCTCGAAATCATTGATAGTAGCATCAATTTTTACATCTGTTAGAATAGTTACTAATTGCTTACTTAATAAAGCATTGTCTTTACTATTTAATAGTTTTTCTCTCATTTTTTCATTGCTAATATTATCGATCTCTTCATAAATATTTTCAATAGATCCAAAATCTTGAATTAATTTTTGAGCAGTTTTAGGACCTACTCCTTGAACACCGGGAACATTATCTGAACTATCTCCCATCAAACCTAATAAATCAATGATATGCTCAGGACCAACTCCCCACTTTTCTAATACTTTTTTCTTATCAAAGATTTCTTTTGCACGCTTTCTTGCTTGAGGGGCATATAAGAATGTTTTATCGTTAATTAGTTGCATAAAGTCTTTATCACCACTTACAATATTGCACTGAAGATTTTCTTTATCACACATCTTCGCAACAGTTCCGATAATATCATCTGCTTCTACTCCACCAACTCTTAATATTGGAATATTCATTGCGTCAAGAAGTTCCCATAAATATGGAAGTTGTGTTTGTATTTCGTCAGGCATTGCAGAACGATTAGCCTTATAATCTGTGAAGAGCTCATGTCTAAAGTTTTTACCTTTTGAATCGAAAGCAGCTACAAGATAATCTGGTTTTTCGTCATCAATGAGCTGGAATACTTGATTTGCAAATCCAAAGACGGCACTTGTCGGTGTTCCGGCAGTATTGGTTAGTGGATTTCTGATAAGAGCATAGTGCGCTCTATATAAAGTGGCATAGCCATCAATAATGAATAATCTTTTTTGTTGTTTAGAACTCATAATTTAGCGGGTGTTATATTACCCGCTAAATTATGAAAATAAGACGTTAGAAACTATATGTTAATGACATTCCAATTTCTCTTGGAGGTCCAAAAGACTTGTATAGCTTCTCATTAAATGGAGGTTCTAAAGCCATAATAAATCCTCTATCTGCGTAACTTTCGTCTAGGATATTCTTTGCGTAAAATCCTAAATCAAATTGATTAATTGAATGAGTATAATATGCATTCAATAAGTGGTATGGCTCTGACTCAAACTCATCATGCTCAGAATCAAATATAAAACTATCTTTTCCTGAGATTTCAACCATCAAGGAATTATTTACAGTGAAGTCATAATTAAATGATAAACTGTAATTCCAGTTTGGTGAGTGCGCTTTTTTACCATGCGCATGTCCTTCGTGATCGTCATGATCTCCGTGATCGTCATGATCGTCATCTCCATGGTCGTCATCATGATCATCATCTCCATGGTCGTCATGGTCGTCGTCGTGGTCATCATCATGATCATCTCCGTGGTCATCATGGTCGTCTCCATGTTCATCGCCATGTTCATCACTGTGTCCAAGCTCCACTTCAGTACTCAATAATCCTAAAGTAGCACCAATAGTAAATTTATCAGTTATTCTAAATTCACCATTTGTTTCTGAACCATATTCATAGCCTGAATCAGCATTTTTCTTAAAGAAGGCAAATGCATTAGGATTCATCGGATCTAGCTGCTCACTTGTTTCATAAATATGACCTTCATGCTCCAAGTAAAACAGGGAAGTTGATAATTTGATATTATCTGTATACCATCTTACTCCAGTTGTAACATCGTGATAAATTTCTTGATCATACGTTTTTTCATCTCCTTCTAAATAAGGATTCTGATTTATGCCTCCAGGATGATATCCTCTTGCATAATAAGTAAACCAGTGAAGATTGCTTGCTGGGTGTAATTCATATGAAACTTTATATGAATTATTAAACTCTCCATCAATCTCAAAGCTTGCACTTCTATTATTGAAATCTTCATATAACATGTCTCTTTTTTCTGATCGAAATCCAAAAGATAATGTTGAATTATTATCAAAATTAAGTGCTACTTCACCATAAACAGACTTTGAAGTGATATCATAACCAGAAGCTAAATCTGTTGCAGAACCTCCAAAAATATATCCTGCGCCATCAATTTTCTCTTCATAGTTTGATTGATACAATCCAATAACATAATCTATTCTATTATCATTAGCAGAATTTGATCTCAATCTGAAATCAACAGTTTGAGTGTCGATATCTCTATCAAATGAGTCAAAGAAGTCGTATGTCCTTGCATCAAACTCAACATGTTCCTCATCGTGATGGTCGTCATCGTGATCGTCTCCATGTTCATCATCATGATCATCATCATGATCGTCGTCTCCATGATCATCTCCATGATCATCATCACCATCATGGTCATCATGATCTTCATAATCCAACCAGAAGTCATAATTTCCCCAATCAGAATCATAGCTGTGTAATGTTTCATTATTTGACATACCAATATTTAAGTCAATAAAGCCTTCACCTACATCATAGCTGTAATCAGCTATAAAAATCTGTGATTTTTGACTGTCTTTACCAGGGTTATCTGAATAAGTAATATTATCAGTATTATTGTCTGGAGCCCAATTATCGTATCCATTATCAAAATCGGAAGAGATAATTGTATATTTTTGAGTAAGATTATTTTCATCTTTTAAAAGCTTTGCTCTAAATGATGTTTCATCTCTATTTGCAGATGCATAATCTATACCTGATGCAACATTATCTTTATATCCATCTGATATATTAGAATGACCTACTAATCTTAATTTCCAACCGTTATCAAGAGGCAAGTTATAAACTAGTCCATTTGTATATGTATTGTATGAACCAAATTGAGACATAACATATCCTTCTTGCTTATCTGTTGGATCTTGGGTTTTAAAATTAATTAAACCAGAAGATGCTGATGCGCCAAACAAACTAGTTTGAACGCCCATTAATACTTCTACTTGTTGCATGTCAAAAAGAGGTGTAATCATTCCTAGCTCGGATAGATCCATTCCATCCAAAACTAATCCAACATAAGTACTTGGAGGCCCTTGGTCAGCATATCGACTTACAGAACCCTCACCTCTAATTTGAAAATATCTTGGTCTAGATGTTCCACCTGCGTAGTTCAAATTTGGTACTTTTTGAATCAAGTCTGAAAAGTGTTGTCCTTGTCTAGTCTGAAGCTCATCATTAAAAATGATTGCTGAACTAGCCAAATCACCTTCATTGACCTTACGAAGCGATGAGTAAACTTTTACTGCATCAAAAGATAAAGCCTCTTTGACAAGCTTAAACATCATGGACTGATTTAATAGTCCATCAGCAGTTGCATTTTTGTATCCAATAACAGATACTTCAACTGTTCCATTACTGCTAACACTTAGTACAAATTTTCCATTGTCATCTGTACTGGTTCCAGCAATGCTTGTTCCACTATCATCAAGAACAGATACATTTGCATCCTTTAGAGGAAGACCTGTTTCTTTATCAACGACTAGCCCAGAAATTGTTGACTGAGCAAAAGTCATGCTGATAAATAGTAATGTTAAAATATAATTTTTCATTTTTTTTCTCCTTAAAATGAATTAAAAATTTGATACCCTTTCGAGGTATCGATTAATAGAATGTTTTTTGATTTAAGCTTGAGGTGGAGACTTGTTCGAAATACTATAGATGCTATTAAATAAATACGAATTGTTCTCAAGTAGATTCAAATTAAAAGAGAAGCTATTTATAGTAGTGGAAGTATTATCTAAAATAAGACTATTAATACTTAGATTACATATATCACATTCATGTATGTTTGTATTTACAAATTCAGTAGAATGTTTACGTGAATCATGATCGTTTGAGTGTATATCATGACTATGCAAATGAATATTCATAAAGAATATTCCAATTGTTACTATATATGAAATGTATTTATTTTGCATTGTTTATTTTGTAGGTTGAAATCTATGAAACAAGAAATTACAATAAAAGCATTTTTTCTGAGTATTATTTTATCAATTGTCCTCTCATCTGCCATGGCTTATTTAGGATTGTATGCGGGTATGACAATTTCAGCTTCTATTCCTGCGGCTATTATGTCTATGGGAATCTTAAAATTATTTCGTGAATCAAACATTCTTGAAAATAATATTGTACAAACCGCTGCATCTGCTGGAGAATCACTAGCAGCTGGAGTTATTTTTACGATCCCTGCCTTACTATTGATTGGCTATTGGGATACAATTGATTATTGGGAAGTTACAAAAATTGCAATGGCTGGAGGAGTTCTAGGCGCACTCTTCACGGTACCATTGAGACGTGCATTAATTTTAAAAGCAAATTTACGTTTTCCCGAAGGAGTTGCAACTGCTGCTGTATTAAAAACAGGGCATGAATCAGATGCTAAAAAATCAAGTGAAAGCTTAAAATTAATTGGGCTTTCAGCCCTTATTGGCGGTATTGTTAAGCTTGGAGAATTGGCATTTGGAATTTGGTCTAGTGCTGTAGGTGGAGCAGTAGCCATTAGAGGCGCTATCTTTGGAATGGGAGCCAGTCTATCTCCTTCGCTCATTAGTGTAGGATATATCGTTGGTAGAAATATTGGAATACTAGCATTTTCTGGTGGATTAATTTCATGGGCAGTAGCAATCCCTATTTATTCTTATTTATATGGTTTTGAAGGAGAATCTCTCTTTGAGGGAGCAAATATTATTTGGAATGCAAAAATACGTTATTTAGGTGTTGGTGCAATGGTAGTTGGTGGAATCTGGTCTGTTATCCAATTAGCAAAACCTCTTGTTGAAAGCATACAGTTGAGCTTAAAAACATTAGGAGAAAGTGGTAATGATATTCCACTAGAAGAAAGAGATTTACCTGTCAACTATGTCTTTATGGCTATTTTATTAATGTTAATTCCAATATCATTTACATACTTCGATATTATTTCTTCTTGGACTTCAGCAATAACACTATCTATTATTATGTGTGTATTTGGATTTTTATTCTCTGCTGTTGCAGCTTATATGGCAGGAGTAGTTGGATCTTCAAATAATCCTATATCTGGTGTGACAATTGCAACAATACTTTTTAGCTCATTACTAATTATTACTTTCTTTGATGTTGATTCCTCTAAAGGAGCTGCTGCTGCTATTTTAATTGGCGCTGTAGTATGTTGTGCTGCTGCAATTGGTGGTGACAACTTACAAGATCTTAAAACTGGTAATATTGTTGGCGCTACACCATGGAAACAACAAGTGATGCAGTTAGTTGGTGTTATTAGTTCAGCTTTAACATTAGGAATTGTTTTAACGCTTCTACATGAAGCTTATGGCATAGGAAGCTCAGACTTACCTGCACCTCAAGCAGTATTGATGACTAGTGTAGCAAATGGTGTATTTTCTGGTAACCTAGAATGGGGCATGATTTATGCTGGAGCAGTATTAGGTGTATTAATCATCATGCTCGATCAGTATCAATTAAAAAGAGGCGCAGAATTTAGAGTTCCTATACTAGCAGTTGCGATTGGTATTTATCTCCCTATTGAATTAACTCTTCCAATTTTTGTTGGTGGAATGCTTAATCATTTTGCTGGAAAAACTGCTTCTGAAACAGGAAAAAATAATGGCTTATTGCTAGCTTCAGGTTTAATTACAGGAGAAGCATTGATGGCTATATTTATTGCGATACCTCTATTCTATGATAAAAATTTCTGGCCTGAGTATGCCTTACCAACTCCTTATAATGACATAGTAGCATTAGCTCTTATATCAGCTATTATTGTTGGATTATTTAGGGTAGCAAAAAAATAAACTATTAGTATCCAGATATAATAAAATCAATATCCTTCTTTTTTAGCTTGTCAGCCTGCTTTTTGATGGAACTATACGATTTAACATTACTGCTTCTGACGTAATAAATCATTTTTCCTCTATTCATGACCTGACTTACTTGAATATCTCTTAAGCCATCTTCCATTAAAGATTCTTTCAAAATTTCTGCGCTGTCCTTTTTGCTATAAGCACCAAACTGTATAAACCATACTTTATTTTTATTTGTGATATTTTTTGATTGCTTTGAAGATACTGATCTATTCAACTTTTTTTGATATATCCTTAAAGAGTCTATTTGACCGGCAGCTGCTAAAGATTTAAAAAATAAATCCTTTGTATCTTCGGTTACTAAATATCCTGGTGCATCGACATTAAATTCTCTAAATAAAGCTGAAGCAGTAATATAGGAACCTATAGCATAATTAAGCTCAGCCTTCTTTAATACTGATAACCAGTAATAATCAGACTTACTATTTGATTGAATAATTTTATCATAGATTTTAGAAGCTTTATCTCCGTCAACCGTATTAATAGCCTCCTGATAAAGAACTGCTGAATCTGTTGTTTGACTAAATAATATGTTTACAGAACAAACTAATATAAAAATGGTTTTAATTAATATTTTCATTTTCAATTATATCATTACAAAAGCTTGATAAAGCTTTTCTTATATCAAAACTATCTGAATCTACTTTCATGCGGTTTAATCGTATTACATATGATTTGTTAGAATTTTTTGAGTGATAGTCAAATCTCGGCATGAATTTTTCGATCAATTCCGAAGCTTCATCTTTTTCATTTTTCTCAAGATAAATATCTATTAATCGATTAAAGGCATAACTATTGAAATCTTGATTTAAAATTTTTCTATATAAACTCTCTACATCATCAAATCTTTTTTCATCAAATAATATATGTTCAATCTTCTTAAAAGCCGTAACACTTCCACTTGGATTAGCTTTGGAAAATTGAACAAGATACTCCATTGCTAAGTCTGTATCATTGATATGATGTGAAGATAGCTCTAAATAGGACTCACTATGTACATGATCCCCTTTGATACTCTTATTTAAATAGTACAGATAATTTTTTTCATTTTTTTTGTCTTTATAGTCCATAGCAACGAAATAGTTTAGCTTCGATTCATCTCTCTTTTTAATCTCAGGATAATATTTTATTAGTTTTTTTTCGTATTCCAGAGCATCATTCCAAGATTTATTATCAGTAGCAATATTTTTTAACATTCCTAAAGACCATTTATTTTTAGAGTCTATTTCTAACATCTTCTTAAACTCATCTTCTGCTCTAATGGTATTTCCAAGCTCTAGGTAATCTAAACCTAAGGCTTGATGAATCTGAATTTTGAGATCTTTTGATAACTTTGGTCTAACAATAATAGTTTGATGAATCTTAGTAGCCTGATCGATATCTCTATCTCTCAAAAGATTTCCTAATAGTAAATATGCTTCTGTATTGTTTGAGTCTTTAGCTATAATGCCTTTTAAGATTTTATATGCTTTCTTATGATTGTTATCAATAATTGCCTTTAAGGCCTGATTATATACTTCAATATCACTTGGTTGTTGTGATGGTCTTCTATTGATGAAGTAGAAAGCAATGACTGCAATAAAAATCAGAAGGAAATAGATAATGTTAAGGATACTTACTCCTTTTCAGTGAAACTAAACTCTTCGCCAACAGCTACATTCCTTAAGCTATCTAGCTCTTCTGAAATTTCTTTATTATTCTTGACAAGATTTGATATTTCTGATCGATAAGAAAATACAGATTTCAATGAAATTACATATCCAACCACGACACCAATCATTATAAATACTATATAAAATATAAATCCAGGTAATGTTATATCATTTTTGAAAAAATATATTGTAATAGGATTCATATTCAAGTGAAATAACCAATATGTTCCACCTAATGCACCTAATAAAAATAATACTCTTAATACTCTTAACATTATGCTCCTGTTATTTCTTTTCCACGTAAAATCACTCCACTAGCCTCTGTAATCTCTACTGGAATAATATCCTTAATTTTACTATGATTTTTTTCTACAATCACCCATTCATTTGAATCCGTTCTTCCAGCCCAATGGTCTGCAGATTTCTTACTTTCTTTTTCTATCAAAACTTGTTCAAAATTTCCAACTTTTTGCAAATTCAGTTCAAGGGTATGCTTTCGTTGTAATATGAGCATCTCATCCAGTCTATCTTTCTTAACTTGTTCTGAAATTTGATCTGAAAATTGCTCAGCTCTAGTATAAGGCCTAGAAGAGTATTTAAAAGTAAAAGCAGTATTAAATTTAATCTTTTCCATCAGATCTAATGTTTCTCTAAACTGTTCATCTGTTTCTCCTGGAAATCCTACTATAATATCTGTAGATAGACCACAATTAGGCATGATTTCTCTTATTTTTTCAGCCATATAATAAAAGTGTTCTCTAGTATATGTTCGATTCATACGCTTTAGCAACTCATTTGATCCTGATTGCATTGGGAAGTGTACATAGTTGCAAATATTAGTTCTAGATGCCATAACCTCTAGTAGTTCCACATTAATGTCCTGTGGATGAGGAGATGTATATCTAATCCTTTTAACACCTGGGATATCAGAGACTGCTAATAATAAATCTGCAAAAGACTGTTTTTCATGCTTGTAAGAATTTACGTTTTGTCCTAAAAGTGTTATTTCAACAAAACCTTGATCAACTGCCTTTTTTACTTCTGTAACAACACTATCAACACTTCTACTTCTTTCTCTTCCTCTAGTAAAAGGTACAATACAAAAAGAGCAAAATTTATCGCATCCTCTCATGATAGAAACCCATGCATTAAATGTGTCTCCTCTACTAGGAAACATATCTTCATAGACCTCATATCTTGATAACTTAGTATCAACAATACTCTTTTTTTCGGTAAGATGTCTATTCATAAGTTTTGGAATATTTCTGTATGAGTCAGGACCTAGAATAATATCAACATATGGCTTATTCTTTAATAGGTCATCCTTTAAATTTTGAGCCATACATCCAAGTACTCCAATAATTAAGTGTGGCTTGGAACGCTTTATCTTATGTAGATTTCCTAGACGAGAATGAACCTTAACCTCTGCATTTTCTCTAATTGCACAGGTATTAAGGAATATTGCATCAGCATCATGTAAATCTTGTGTTTTTTCTAATCCTAAGTTTAGCAATATTCCTT
>Ga0206683_10000882_pt1 | contig 21093 bp, 17 predicted proteins | sample M280m12015metaG_FD_155483 | JGI IMG/M metagenome (GOLD analysis project Ga0206683, IMG submission 155483) | Ammonia-oxidizing marine archaeal communities from Monterey Bay, California, United States - M2 80m 12015 | ecosystem: Environmental > Aquatic > Marine > Intertidal zone | place: USA...
CTCTTCTTTGATCTACTGTCCATTATTAGGACACAATAATTTTATGGAATTCACTAGCACAAGAAGTTCAAAAAGTGTCAGCATTGAGGAAGCATTACTGAGCGGAACAGCTGTCGACGGTGGTTTGTATCTACCCAATGAGATTCCTTCAATAGACCCGAATGAATTCAATAATACGGATGATTACATTTCCTTTTCAGTTGCTATGTTACACCCCTATTTTATTGATTCATCGCTTGGACGGTGCTTGGAAGATATTGTCAGTAGGTCATTTAACTTTCCCACTCAACTCACAAGATTGGATAATGCTCCAACGCCGCTTTCGATGCTTGAGCTCTATCACGGACCAACTGCAGCATTTAAGGATTATGGTGCAAGGTTCTTGGCTGCATGCTCAGCAGAGATATATGCCAAGAAAGACCAAAAAGGAAGAACGATATTGGTTGCAACATCGGGTGATACAGGAGGAGCTGTTGCGTCTGCTTTTTATAACCTTGAAGGTTTTAATGTCATTGTGCTTTTTCCCAACAACAGGGTTTCTCCTAGGCAACAACAACAATTAACATGCTGGGGCAATAATGTCACTTCACTTGCAGTCAATGGAGAATTTGATGATTGCCAGAGACTTGTTAAAGAAGCATTCGCTAATCAATCCTCAATCCAGACCAGTCTTGCGTCTGCAAACAGCATTAATATAGGGAGATTACTTCCTCAAGCAACTTATTATGCTTGGTCTAGCATGCAGCATTATCGTGATTCAGGAGAATCATCCAATTTTATTATTCCAACAGGTAATATGGGTAATTCCTTTGCTTGTTTTCTCGCCAAGGAAATGGGATTCCCAATTGAAAATATAATATTTGCCACCAATTCAAATCAAACGATTTACAACTTTTCAAAGACTGGTGAATGGTCGCCATCGCCTTCCATTCAAACTTTTGCATCGGCCATGGATGTGGGGAATCCAAGCAATATGGAGAGGTTCTTTAGGCTCTACAATGACGACATTAAACTCAGTCATGATATGGATTGTGTTTCCGTGAGCGATACAGAGATCACCCAACAGATTGAACAACAATACAAAGAATCAGATATAGTGATATGCCCTCATACTGCGACTGGTTTTAAGGCATATGATTCTCTAGAAAAGACTGAGAATGAAAATCGGCACTGGGTCATCGTATCGACAGCTCATCCAGCAAAATTTGAAAACATAGTTGAACCAATCATTCACAAAACCATCGATATACCAATCAACTTAATGTCCATTCTTGAAAAAGAGTCTGTATACACTGAGATAGATTCCAACCTCTCTTCTTTGCAGAAATATTTAGACTGAAAGATTAAATAATTTCTTAGAGTTAATCACCGACTGATTAGCTAAAATTGAGTGTTCAATACCCATTTCATTAGCTAGTTTCTTAGCAATGATAGAAAGATTCATGGGTTCATTTCTTCGATCATTTTTTAGCGATCTTGGAATCAGATAAGGCGAGTCCGTCTCGATTAGAACCCTCTCTAGAGGCAAGTGCTTAACCGCTTTAATTAAATCAGCATTTCTTCTTTCATCGCATATCCAACCAGTGATACCAATGTATAATCCCATATCAAGATATGCTTTCATTTGGTCAATGTTGCCGGTAAAACAATGAGCAACACCATGCATTGGTGAGTCAAGAACTTCATTCAAGCAATTTGTAAAATCTTCATGAGCGTCGCGCTGATGTAAAAACAAAGGCAATCCAGTTTCTTTGGCAACCTCAAGATGTGTTTTGAATACCGATAGTTGTTTATCTTTGGAACTGAGATTTCTAAAATAATCAAGACCACACTCACCGATTGCGACCATGCAGTCATTCTGAAGCATTCCTATGAGACTTTCTTTTAGTGAATTGTCTCCAGTGGAAGCGTTGTGTGGATGGACTCCTGCTGTTGTGAATATTTTTGATGGATACTTTTTTGCTAATTCCAATGAATGTTTTGAATCTTCCATTGATGAAGAGGTGTTAATCAAGATCCGGACATTCGAGTTGAATGCTCTATCGATAACTTCATCTCGGTCATTTTTGAAACTGTCATCGAGAAGATTGACGCCTATATCAATGTAATCCATGTCCATACTTTTAGATCCTCAAGCAATTATTATACTGATACAATACAGCAGCTATGATTTTAATGCCCAAAGTAAAAAACCTCTTCTTTATTCTATTCGTTTGCATGGTATCGCAACATACTTTTGCTGATCCATTGAAATCAGAAGTGATACAAAAAGGTCTGGAAAGTTATCTAAGGAGTAACACTAATGAGCTTATTGAGATGCATGATACTCTTGTGTCCGGTAAGCGAAAAGATGCTCAGATGGAGGAATTAGACTTACAAATATTATTTCATGAGTTCCTTATTTCTGATTTATCATCCAAAAAACAAAAAAAGAAGTTCAGTGCTCTGTGTATTTCTAAATCCAATATTGCTGAAGAAGCAGAAGCGTATCAGGCAGAATTATTCGCCTTGCTTTCAGCATGTTATGGTTTCAGTGCTGAGAGTAATTTTTTTAAGGCTGCGAGTCATGGTATTAAATCAGGTAAAATGATGGAAAAAGCGATTGAAGCCAATAACAAGAATCCATTCGTTTATCTGATCAAGGGGATCGGAGACTATACGAGGCCAGCATTTGCTGGTGCCAGCAAAAAGAACGCTAAAGAAAACCTTTCCATTGTTCTTAACTTATTGAATGAGAATACTAGCAATAAAGATCTCTTAATGGAGTCCATTGCTCATTTTCATATGGGGAATATTGCATATTTAGAGAAAGACAATGAATTGTCATTGGAGTACCTGGATAAGAGTTTAGAATTTGTACCTCAATACAAGAGAGCAAATGACTTAAAAATGAAAATAAAGTCTTAATTATTTTGCGACAAGACGACGAATTACGTAATGCAAAATTCCGCCATGCTCAAAATACTCCCATTCTTTTGGGGTATCAATTCTGATACGTGCCTCAAAGGTTTTGACTTCGCCATTTGCTGATTTTGCACTCAATGATGCCAGTTTTGAATCTTTAGTAATTGAATCAATATCGAAGATTTCAAAGCCATTGAGTCCAATTGACTCAGCAGAGTCACCAGGAATAAATTCCAATGGCAAAACCCCCATTCCTATGAGATTTGAACGATGAATTCTTTCGTAGGATTCCGCAACTACAGCTTTCACGCCCAAAAGCGAAACCCCTTTTGCTGCCCAGTCTCTTGATGATCCTGTTCCATATTCTTTTCCTGCAAGCACTATCAAATCTATATTTTTTGATTTGAATTCCTCAGCTGCCTCAAAGATGGTAGTGGGTTCATCATTTTCTTCTAATTTAGTCCAACCGCCCTCTGTTCCAGGCGCAAGTTTATTTCTAAGACGAATGTTTGCAAATGTTCCTCTCATCATGACTTCATGATTTCCTCTTCTGGAACCATAGGAATTAAAATCTTTCCTTTTCACGCCGTTTTCATTTAGATAGCTTCCTGCTGGAGAATTTGGATCAATATTTCCAGCCGGTGAGATATGATCTGTCGTAACAGAATCCCCAAGTAGGGCGAGTGCTCTTGCATTCTTTATCGTTCTAATACCAGGTAAATCCATGCTCATTGATTCAAAGTAGGGCGGTTTCTTTATGTATGTTGAGCTTTCCTGCCATTCATAGATTTCACCCTGAGGTGTTTCAAGATTTTTCCATGCATCATCACCTTGGATAGAGTCTTCATATGCTTTAATGAACATGATTGGATCAATTGTTTTCTCAATGATTTCTTCAATCTCATTTTGACTTGGCCAAATATCATTCAGGAAAATGTCTTTTCCATCCACATTACCGAGAGGTTCAGTAGTCAGATCGAGCAATGTAGAACCGGCAATGGCATACGCTACAACCAATGGGGGCGATGCGAGGAAATTATGTTTTACCAGAGGATGAATCCTTCCCTCAAAATTTCTATTCCCTGATAATACCGATGAGGCGGCTAGATTTTGATCCTGAACCGTTTTTGCAACATCAGGATCAAGAGGACCAGAGTTACCAATGCATGTGGTGCACCCGTATCCAACTATATTGAATCCCATTTGCTCCAATTCTGGCAAGAGCCCTGATTCTTCAAGATATTTGGTAACCACCTTTGACCCCGGTGCCAAACTGGTTTTCACCCATTCTTTTGATTTTAACCCAAGTTCATTCGCTTTTTTGGCAACCAAACCCGCTGCGACCATAACTGTTGGGTTCGATGTATTGGTGCAGCTTGTTATTGCAGCAATTAAAACAGATCCATCTGAAAGCTGATCATTTGTTAGGGGTTTTTCTCCGATTTCAGCTTGAACAACACTGGCAACATCTTTAAGTTTTATTCTATCTTGCGGCCTCTTAGGGCCGGATAAACAGGGTTCAATTTCAGAGAGATCTAACTCAATGACGTCTGTGTATATTATTTTTGAATCGGACTCTCTCCATAAGCCTTGAATTTTTGAGTAAGTTTCAACCAAATCAACTTGCTCTGCACTTCGACCCGATAGTTTCAAATATCTAATTGTGGCTTCATCAATAGGAAAAATGGCACACGTGCTTCCAAATTCAGGAGCCATGTTGCTGAGTGTGGCTCGATCAGAAACTGGGAGATGATCCAGGCCGTCTCCAAAGAATTCCACAAATTTTCCAACGACCCCATACTTTCTTAGTGTTTCAGTCAGCGTCAGAACTAAATCGGTTGCAGTTACACCTTCTTTTAAAAATCCTTTTACTGAGACCCCAATGACTTCAGGTAGAAGCATTGTTATGGGCTGACCCAGCATGGCGGCTTCGGCCTCAATTCCTCCTACCCCCCAGCCAAGACATCCAATACCATTGATCATTGTGGTATGAGAATCTGTTCCGACCAATGTATCAGGGTAGGCTAGAGAATCATCTTTTGAAAATACAACTCGACCCAAGTATTCCAGATTCACTTGGTGAACAATGCCAGTATTTGGAGGAACCACTTCAAAATTTGAGAAAGCATCTTGTCCCCATCTTAGGAAACGATACCTTTCTTGATTCCTATAAAATTCAACCTCGTTATTTTTCTCAAGCGCGTCCAAGCTTCCAAAGTGATCCACTTGCACAGAATGATCAATGACTAATTCAGCAGGAGAAAGAGGGTTTATGTCTTTTGGGTTTCCATTCATTGAAACCACTGCGTCTCTCATCGCAGCAAGGTCAACGACAGCCGGCACCCCAGTAAAATCTTGAAGAATAACGCGACTGGGCGTGAATGATATTTCCGTTGAACGATCTGATTTTGGGTTCCAATTCAGTATCGTTTCAACATCTTTTGGTCCTTCATTATCATCTTCTGAATGTCTCAGTGCATTTTCCAAGAGAATCTTATGTGTAAAAGGGAGTCGTTCTAACTTATCACCGTCAAGTGACTTTAAATCATAATACTTAAATGTTTTTTCTTTGATTGTGAATGAATTAGTATGATTCGACATAACACCCTCTATAATTTAGATGAAGATTGTATATGAATGAGTTCTTTTTGTCTCATATTGTCATACTAAATCTCGGAGAAGATTTTACCTCCGCCCATGCAACAATCATTTAGATAGATTACAAGATACTGACCATCGGTTATGGCCCATTGCGCCTCATCAAAAATGACTTTGACTCCATCATTGAAGAGTTCTATTTCACAGTCTGCATCGGTCTGTCGGTAACGACACTTTGCTTTACAAGGAATCTTCTCACCTTTTAGCAGTCTTTCTGAGAACTCAGTATTTAACCAATTCATATCTTTTGCGAAGGCCTGTTTTTGCCATAATTTATTATGATTTCTCCCTTGTACAACCAGCAACTCATTGGAATTCATTCTCTTATCTGCAACATACCACGGATCACCTGAATGATTTTTAAGCCCACCAATACCGATGTCTTTTCTTTGTCCTAGGGTGAAATACATCAAACCATCATGAGTGCCAAGAATTTCCCCCTCTTCTGTGACAATGTTACCTGGTATAGGAGGCAAAAAGGTTTGAATGAAGCTCTTAAAGGGTCTTTCTCCTATGAAACATATTCCTGTGCTATCGGGTTTGTCATGATTGGGCAAGCCCTTCTTATATGCATAGTTTCTCACCTCATCCTTAGTCATTGAGCCAACAGGAAAGACTACATCGCTGAGAACATCTGCATTGATTCCATGTAAAAAATAAGTTTGATCCTTGTTGTCATCTATTCCTTTCAGCAGCAGAGTTTGATTATCAGCAGCTTTTGTTCTTGCATAATGCCCGGTTGCAATTTTCTGTGCACCAAGTCTTTTTGCATGTTGAATAAAAGAATCAAATTTGATCATTTGATTGCAGAGTATATCTGGGTTTGGGGTCAATCCAATTCTCAACTCTTCCAGTGATTCATCAAAAACATCCCGTCTGTATTCATGGGAAAAATCGACGTGATGCATAGGAATTCCAATTTCTCTGCAGGCATTTTTTGCATCTTGAAGATCCTGTGATGCAGTGCAATATGGTTCATCATCTTTCCAATTAGTCATGTGAAGACCTTCAACATCATATCCTGACTCGATCAATTTGGAAGCACTGACAGCCGAATCAACACCGCCCGACATCGCAATCATCACCATCACATTCTTATTCATCTTCCAGCACCATCAGCACATGATTGATTCCAGCTTCTTGGAACATCGCCCCTTTTACTCTGAAGCCCAAGCCTTTATAAAAATCAATGGAACCCATTTGGCTATGCAAATAAACTCTTTCAAATTCCCTCTTTTTGGCTGAATTGATAATGAATCTCATAAGCTTTGAGCCTAACCCTTTTTTTCTGCTGGGCTTTAGTATGGAAACTCTCTCAATCTTTCCTCCCCTCTGTAATCTTGCTGTACCAATGGGCTGCTTCTTTGTAAATATCAGAAAGTGATTGCAATCAACGTCTTTTCCATCCATTTCAATATTTTTTGGAACGCATTGTTCTTGAACAAAAACCATATCTCTAATGCGTGTAATTTCATCAGAATGTTCTGACCAATTTGTTTCGATGATAGAGATGCTTCTTTCTCTCAACACCTTATATTTTTTTTGCAAGTGATTCGGCAATACCAATATATGACTCAGGAGTGAGAGCCTTCATTTCTTGTTTGACCTCCTGATCAATATCAAGAGAATCGATGAATGCATGAATTTTTTCTTGGTTCAATTTTTGTCCTCTAGAGAGAGTTTTCAGATTCTCATAAGCATTGGCGACATTCTCTCTTCTTAAGATTGTTTGAATGGGTTCTGCTAAAACCTCCCAATTGTCATCTAATTCGTCCAACAGTTTATCTCGTGAAAGTTCGATTTTTGATAATCCTTTCAGTAAAGATTGAAGTGAAATATCAGTCTGAGCAAAGGCTGTACCAATATTTCTTTGTGCGGTTGAATCACTCAAATCCCTTTGCATCCTTGAAATGGTAAGTTTAGATGCAAGATGATTAAAAATAGCATTTGCTAATCCAATGTTCCCCTCTGCATTCTCAAAATCTATTGGATTTACTTTATGAGGCATGGTCGAAGAACCAACCTCGGATTCATTGACCACTTGCTTGAAATACCCGATTGAAATATACATCCAAATGTCCCTGCTTATATCCAAACAAATATTGTTAATTCTGATCATGGTATGAAAGAGTTCGGCCATCCAATCATGCGGTTCGATTTGAGTCGTATAAGGATTAAATGTAAGACCCAAGGCATCTATATATCCTTTAGAAACTGATTCCCAATCAACACTTGGATAGGCAATTATATGAGCATTGTAATTGCCCACTGCACCATTCATCTTCGCCAGAAATTGAGTATTTTTGAGTGAATCAAGCTGTCTATTCAGTCGGCTTAAGAAATTAGCAAATTCTTTACCCATCGTTGTGGGACTGGCAGGTTGACCATGAGTTCTTGATAACATGGAGCTGCTTGCCCAAGAATGTGATTGATCTTTGAGAGCATTTGTCAGTTGTTCAATGGATGCTTTTATTTCATCAACGCCATCTTTAAGCATCAGTGCATAGGATATGTTATTTATGTCCTCAGATGTGCAAGCAAAGTGGATGAAAGAAGTGTAATTCTTTCCTCCCTCAATATCCCCAATCTTTTCTTGCAAGAAATATTCGATGGCCTTGACGTCATGATTGATTTCACTCTCAATCTCTTTAATTCTTTTTGCATCCTCAATTGAAAAATCCAATTGAATTTTTCTGATGGCTTCTCTGACTTGTGCAGACATTGATGGGATTTGATCTATGTGTTCACAATCTGACAGGTATTCAAGCCATGTAATCTCAGCAATAACCCGATATCGCATGAGTGCAGATTCACTGAAGATTCCTCTCAAGTGTTCAACCTTGTTTGAGTACCTTCCATCGATCGGAGATATCGCTATTAGTTGTTCATCGCTCATGTTTTTTTAATCCACTAAATCAGAGTGCAATAATACACTAAAGTTTCTTCTGTGACTGCTATTCTCTATGTATTATGATATGTACAAGGAGTAAATCTTGTCAGACAAAAATTTCAGAATAGAAAAAGACAGCATGGGCGAATTAAAGGTTCCTGTAGACTCTAAATGGGGACCTCAGACTCAGCGTGCAGTCGATAATTTTGATATCAGTGATCATAAAATGCCTCAGGGTTTTATTCGTTCACTGGCACTTTTAAAATGGGGTCTTGCGAATGCAAACAAAGACCTGAATCTTTTATCAGAAGAGAAAGCTAATGCCATTTCTCATTCAGCCATGGAGATTTATGAAGGCAATCATTTGGCTCAGTTCCCAGTAGATGTATTCCAAACCGGCTCTGGAACGAGCACCAATATGAATATGAATGAGGTTATATCTAACCTTTCATCCACAGAAGACAATTCAGTTCATCCCAATGACGATGTCAACATGGGTCAAAGCAGTAATGATGTTATTCCATCCGCCATCAATGTTGATTCATCATTGTCTGTTGTGAATGAATTGCTTCCATCAATGACGCACTTAAAAGACAGCATCGATAAGAAAGCAGAATCAATTGGTGATATACCAAAGAATGGTCGGACTCATCTAATGGATGCAATGCCAGTTACTTTTGCACAAGAAATGAGCGCATGGTCTGCTCAAATCAATGACGCCATGGAACAATTTCAAGCTTTGTTACCAAAGCTGCAACAACTTGCAATTGGAGGAACGGCAGTCGGTACCGGTGTAAATGCAGACCCCAATCTTTCAAAAGAGTGCTGCACTCATATGAACAAACTTACAGGAATGCAATTTAGGCCTGCGAATAACTCATTTCAAGCAATTAGCTCGCAAGATGCATCATTGATGCTTTCTTCCTGTAATCGAACATTGGCTGTTGCTTTAACGAAAATTAGCAACGATCTTAGATGGATGAACAGTGGTCCACTAGGAGGTTTAGGAGAGATTACCTTGCCTGCTCTTCAGCCGGGAAGCAGCATCATGCCAGGCAAAGTCAACCCTGTAATACCGGAGTCGGTATGCATGGTTGCAAGCCAAGTTCTAGGCAATGATTTAACGATCACACATGCTGCTCAAACTGGTAATTTTCAACTCAATGTCATGCTTCCATTGATTGCACATAATCTTTCTGAATCTCTATCACTGCTATCCAGTGCTTGCATGAGTTTGGCAGACAAGGCCATAAATGACTTTGATGTCAATCAAGAAAACATACAATCCATGTTAAGCAAAAATCCAATTTTAGCCACAGCATTGAATGCCACCATTGGTTATGAAAAAGGGGCCCAGATTGTAAAAAAAGCTTACAATGAGAAACGATCAATCATAGATGTGGCCAGCGAAATGACTGACTTGGACTCCGATACACTTTCTGAAATACTGGATCCAGTAAAACTTACTAGGAATCAATAGTCCTAACAGCATTCCTGTGCTTGATCTCATCAGAAAAAGCTACCTTAATACGTTTCCCCCTGAGGATCCGGTTCAAGAGGTTAAGAATAAGTTACCAAAGCCTATAGTCGAGCATTACATTAAAAGAACAAAACTAAAACACGCTGGTGTAATGATAGGAATCACCCAGTCAGAGGAAAATGAATTGAACGTACTGCTGACCAAACGAACCAGCCATCTCAAACATCATGCTGGAGAGATCAGTTTACCTGGCGGTTCATTTGATGTGAGCCAGGATCAAGATATCACCATGACTGCTCTTAGAGAGGCAGAGGAGGAAATCGGTTTAGATAGAGATCAAAGCGAGTTGATTGGATATGTTTCACCGCAGGTCAGTCTTGGAACTGGTTTCATAGTGACCCCAATAGTCAGTTTGATACCCAAAGATTTTCTACCAACGATGAACAAAGAAGAAGTTGAGGAGATTTTCGAGGTTCCGTTAAGTTTTCTTATGGATCAACACTCTTTGAAGAATGAAAGAAGAATATATGACCAAATTGAATGGACTGTTTATAGCTATAATTACTTCGATCATTTGATCTGGGGTTTGACCGCTCAAATTTTAAGAAAATTCTCAGGGGTAATTGTTTCGGACCAATGAAAAAACTTCACAAGATAACCAATCAGTTAAGAGACCCAAAGACTGGATGCCCTTGGGACAAAGAGCAATCGTTTGAATCAATAGCTGGTTGCACCATTGAGGAAGCATACGAGGTTGTTGAAGCCATTGATAATAAGGATTATGAATCACTCAAGGATGAATTAGGCGATCTTCTATTTCAAGTCAGTTTTCATTCTCAAATAGCAGAGGAAATGGGTCTTTTTACATTGGATGATGTCATCGATTCAGTCACGGAAAAACTGATAAGAAGACATCCACATGTTTTCTCAGACAAGAAGATCAGCAGCTCAGATGCACAAACGGATGAGTGGGAAAAGGCCAAACTCGATGAGCAAAGAGTGAAAAATAGATCTGCCAGCTTGATGGATGGAATCGGTAACAACCAACCTGCATTGAATCAATCAATTAAGATTGGGAAAAAGGCAAGAGCAGTGGGTTTTGACTGGCCTGACATTGAAGGAGTATATGAAAAGTTTGATGAGGAACTCAACGAACTTAAATCAGCAGTAGAATCAAGTGATCAAGATGAGATTAAGAATGAACTGGGAGATCTTTTTTTTACCCTCGTTAGTTTTGCTAGGCATTTGAAAGTTAATCCTGAGAACGCACTCAGGAGTAGCAATAGGAAGTTTATTAAGCGCTTTCAATTTATGGAAGATCATCTCAAGGCACAAAAGAAGAGTTTCGAAGAGGTAAAACTGATTGAGTTGGAATCATTGTGGGAGCTTGCCAAGGAGAGTGACTAAAGTGAGCAGTGAGAAGCAGATCATTCGTCTTAAATCACAAGCCAATAGATTGCCGAATAAGCCTGGCGTTTACATCATGAGCAATCAGCAAGGCAAGGTCATCTATGTAGGAAAAGCAAAAGGTTTAAAGAATAGAGTCAAAAGTTATTTCACACCTAAGCCAGCAAATGACAAAGTTCAGGCGATTCTAAAAGAGATCGAAACAATAGAGACCATCATTACCATTACCGAGAGAGAAGCACTCATTTTAGAAAATACACTGATTAAGAAAAATAATCCAAAATTCAATGTTCTTCTCAAGGACGGTAAAAGTTATCCATACATAGAAGTCAGTTCCAATCATGATTTTCCTAAGGTCGGTTTTCATCGGGGAAAAAAGAAATCTAACAATGCTAGATATTTTGGCCCATATCCTAATGTGTATGCCGTTAGAAATACTCTAAGCAACCTGCAGAAAATATTTCTCCTTAGAAATTGTACCGATTCGTTTTATAAGAATCGTTCTAGACCTTGTTTGCAGTTTCAGATAAAAAGATGTTCAGCACCCTGTGTTGAGCATATCAGTGAGGAGGATTATTCATTCAATGTGCATCAAGCAGTGAATTATCTAAAGGGAAACGATAGAACAATTATTGATAATTTCATTGTTGAAATGGAAAAGGCATCAACGGAGCAAAATTACGAAAGAGCTGCTTTTTTTAGAGATCAAATTGCCAACCTTAAAGTTATCCAATCACAGCAGTATGTGGATGGGACGAAGAAAGTCGATGCAGATGTGATCTCATTGGTAGAGGTTCAAGAGATGTATTGTTTAGCGATTCTTTTCATTCGTCAGGGAAAAATATTGGGAAGTCGATCCATTTTCCCATCAAAAACAAAATACGATTCTTGCGAAGAAATATTGTCCTATTCATTGATGCAGTTCTATTTGGAGCATGATATTCCCAGAGAGATCATTCTTAATCGAAGCTTGAAAGATAAGAAGATGATTGAGCAAGCTTTAATAGAAACTCAGAATAGGCAAACAACGATCAAAGATCGTGTGATTTCATATCGAGCAAAATGGCTACAAATTTCGAATACGAATGCTGAAGAATCACTGAAATCCAAGTTGGCTTCTAAAGCATCAATGAGAAATCAATTGGCTGAGTTGAAAATGGCACTGGGATCTAAAAAAGAACTCAGAGATATTGCTTGTTTTGATGTCAGTCATCACATGGGCGATAAATCCGTTGCTGCCTGTGTCAGGCTCAATGAAGAGGGTTTCAGTAAAAATGATTATCGTCGATTTAACATTGATGGAATAACGCCGGGAGATGATTATGCTGCAATCTCAAGTGCAGTTATGAGATATTTTAAGAGAATCAATAATGAGAAAAAGAGTCCTCCAGACCTTTTAATTGTGGACGGCGGAAAGGGTCAGATCAATTCAGTTAAGAAGGTGCTTCTTTCGTTATCGATGAAGGATCAAATGATCATTGGGATTGCTAAAGGGGATAAGAGGGATCCAAAGAATGACCGAATCTTTCTCCAAGGAGAGAAAACACCTCTTCATATGGATGGAAAAAAATCAGCCAAATTCTTGGTTCAATCCTTAAGAGATGAGGCACATCGTTTTGCAATAACTGGCCATAGAGCTAAAAAGAGAAAACAGCTCCTCCAATCCGACCTTGAATCCATAAATGGAATTGGGCCAAATAAGAAAAAAAACCTTTTGACCCAATTTGGAGGCATTCAGGAGGTCAAGAGGGCTTCGGTTGAGGATTTATTGACTGTTGATGGCATCAATAAGAATTTGGCTAGAAAGATTTTCAATCATTTTAATCCAAACTGATCATGTTCCGATATAATTGGGTAATGCCACTTAAATCGAATATTGCCAATATATTGACCCTCATCAGGATTGCTTGTATCCCACTCATGGTATTTGTATTTTTTTCCAGCCTAGAAAATGCAAGACCACTTTCTGCCATAATTTTTATGATCGCTGCCTTAACAGATTGGTTGGACGGATGGGTTGCACGTGAATTTGATCAAAGCTCAAAACTGGGCGCTTTTTTGGATCCCGTTGCAGATAAATTGATTGTTTGCATCGCTCTGTTAATCATAGTTCAATCCGACCCATCAATTATTAACACACTTGTTGCAATTGTTATCGTTGGAAGAGAGATTTCTATTTCAGCTTTGAGAGAGTGGATGGCAGAACTTGGCGAAAGGCATCAGGTATCCGTGATCGCTTTCTCAAAACTTAAGACCATTCTGCAAATGGTAGGGCTCTCATGCATGTTGTATCAAGAATCCTTACTGAATCTTGATATCTATTCAATCGGAATGATTTCGTTGATTGTTGCGAGTATACTCACGGTTTGGACAATGGTTATTTATCTGATCAAGGCATGGCCATATTTACAAGGAGGCGCAGACTAAGATGAATCGATGGATCATATTAACAGTGGCATTTATTTTTTCTCTTAATCTCTTTTCATCTGATCAAGATCATAAATTTCTAACCATTCTTGATTCAGAATGGCAGCGATCGATCGATGAAAATCCTCTTTATGCGTCCTACATGGGAGATAAATCATCAAATCAAGATTGGCCTGATATCTCTGAAGCTTCACTTCGAAAAAGGCAACAAAAAACCCGAGATATATTGGAAGAAATTAGAAAGATTAATCCCGAAACATTGACCGAAGCAAACAGGCTTAATCATAGACTGTTTTTATACAATTACGAAAGATCCGTAAGGGGACATCAGTTTGATTCGCACCTGCTCGTATTTGGCCAAAGAGGCGGAATACAACTTGAGCATGAAACTGCAGAAAGTTTAGGCTTTTCAACAAAGCGAGATTATGAAGATTGGATTATTCGTCTTGAAAAGCTTCCTGAATATATAGATCAACACATCGCATTGGCAAGGTTGGGAATCGAAAGAGACATCACAGCTCCTAGAAACTTAATGGAGAGAGTGGCTAGACAAATTGAGTTGCAGTTGGTTGATGACCCATTAGACAGTCCTTTTTATAATGTTTTTGAAGCAATGCCTGAGGCAATTGACTCTCAATTAGAAATAAAGCAAAAGGCCATCCGGACAATATCGAAAGAGGTAATTCCAGCGTATTATAAATTCAAAGAGTTTTTCGTGAATGAATACCTGCCTGCATCCAGAACCACAATTGGAGTTTCGGATTTACCCAATGGCAAAGCATGGTATGAGAATCTTGCTCGCTATCATACTTCAACTGATTTAAGCCCAGATGAAATCCATCAGATTGGACTCTCGGAGGTCAAGCGAATCCGATCAGAAATGAAAAAAATTATAGATCGGGTCGGTTGGGAAGGCACGTTTGACGAGTTTCTGAATTACTTAAGAACAGATCCTCAATTTTATTACGAAACAGAGGATGAGCTGCTTCAAGCATACTTGGCGGTATCCAAAAAGATTGACCCCAGAATTGTCCCACTGTTCAAAGTTTTACCAAGAATGCCATACGGCATAAAGCCCATTCCTGAAGAATCAGCACCGGATACAACAACGGCCTATTACATGAGACCATCTGCAGATGGTTCTCGAGCAGGATACTATTACGTCAATCTCTATAGACCAGAAGTGAGACCAAAATATGAGATTGAGGTTCTCTCTGTTCATGAAGCTGTGCCGGGACACCACCTTCAAATTGCACTTGCTATGGAAATTGAGAATATTCCAAATTTCAGGAAGTATTCGGGTTACACAGCCTACGTTGAAGGATGGGGCTTATACAGCGAAAGCTTGGGCTATGACATGGGGCTTTATCAGGATCCTTACTCGGAATTTGGAGCATTAACTTATGACATGTGGAGAGCAGTCAGATTGGTTGTTGATACAGGGATGCATTACAAAGGTTGGAGCAGGGACGAAGCAATTGAGTTCTTTAAGGAGAATGCGGCTAAAACCGAGCAAGACATTCTGAATGAGGTTGATCGCTATCTCATAATGCCCGGACAAGCATTGGCCTATAAGATCGGACAATTAAAAATCATGGAACTGAAAGAAAAGTCAAAGAAAATACTGGGTGATAAGTATGACATCAAGGAGTTTCATCACGTTATTCTTGGAGAGGGAGCTTTGCCTTTAGATGTTTTAGAAGAAAAGGTGAATCAATACATCCAAAAGAATCAATGAAACGGAGTCTTTAAGTGGAAGCATTGCTTGAAAATATTCAATTAATTTTAGATGGAAAGATGTTACCGGGGTTTGTTTTTGGGATCGTTCACGTGGGCTTGGTAATCATTGGTTTTTATACTGGCTGGAGCATAAATAGACTGCTTAAAATAACCTCAAAAGGGTATATATCTGGAATAATTGGTGCTTCACTGGCTCATGTCATTGCAGATTTGGTTGCGTCAGCGATTGATCCATCAATGAGAGCAAGAACTGCAGGGATTGTAATAGGAGGATTGATTCCGTTATTATTGATACCAATTCTTGAAAAGTATATTACCAAGAGCGAGAGTCATATTATGATTGGAGATCACGAAGACATTAAGAAGGATTTAGAAGGAGAGCATCATCATTAAAAGAAAACTACTGGTTTTATTCTCGGTAATATTTATCACCGCATGCGGAGGAGGCGGCGGAGGAGGAGGCGTTTCTTTCTTCTTAACCGTGGCGTCTTTCGCGTTCTCAACAGATGAAGACACTGCATATCAGGGAAATCTGACCTATTCCACTAATGGAGGCGGCTCCATTACAATTCAAATTGATTCTTATCCTGAAAATGGAACATTGCAATCATCGGCAGGAGGTCAATTCACCTATACACCCAATAAAGATTTTTCAGGTACAGATTCGTTTGCCTTTAAGGCAAATTCCATTCAAGAGAATTACACGTCGACACCTGCCACAGTTTCGATAACGATAAATGCCGTAGATGATCCGCCTACTTTCGCTTTAAATTCGGAAAACGACATAGATGATATTGTTTTTCTCAAAGCCGACTCACCTTTGGAGTTGATCGGATCTGTTTCAGATCCAGACTCTCCCTTAGACGAAATAGAATTTTCTGCAGAACTCAGGGATAAAAACCTGAACCTTATCAGCACTTTTACTTCTTCAGCTACCGATTCACCAATATCGACTGTTATTGAAGATAGCGGTAGAGCTATAGTTACCCTTGATCTATCCAGCCAAATTGATGCAGGATATTTTACACTCAAAATTCTTGCCTGTGATGCTTCAGGAGAAGATTCATGTGGTGATGATTCTATTCAGGCTCACTTTGCGACAGGTTATCGTGAGGTTGGAAATCATAAGACATACAACTTAATGGGTTCCTATGGAACATACAGTGATAACAGAAGAAATACTGACATGTTAATTATTTCTGATTCTCAAGTTGCTGGTGCACTTGGAACCTCAAGATTTAGAGATAAAGCTATCGAATCTCTGGATTTATTATATCAATCATCTGCATCTGAATTCTTAGATGGATTTTTTAATGTAATGATCGTAGAACCACTGGTTGGAGATGCAAGTTCATCAATAGATATGCTTAATGATGGTAGTTGCGTTACATGGTCTGATAATACTTTTTGTTATAGTTCCTCAAAGCTTTCTGCACTTGAAGATGAACTGTTTCCTGATATTTACCCCGATGTAACCGCTATCATAACGGCATTATCCGGTAGAGGCATTACAAGATATGGGGGCGGAAGACCTACCACCATGGTCCAGCCTATTGCCGAAAGAACGGCAAGAACATTCATGCATGAACTAGGACATGCTCATGCAAATTTAGGGGATGAATACTCAGCAGATGGTGAAAGAGAGTACACCGAAGAAGAGGTAGAAGATTATAGTTATTGGGATATGAATGTTGCCGTTGAGGATGACCCGAATCTCATTAAATGGAGTCATTTTATAGCCAATAAAACCAGCGTTCCTGGGCTCGATCCTATAGCGAGCAAATTAGAGACGGGTATTTTTGAGGGCAGTTATTATTCTGAAGAAGATTCATACAGACCAAGACAATATTCTGTAATGGGCTGCAGCCGATGTGAGGACGTGGATCCTGGTTGCTGGACCAATCAGTTTGAAAGGGAAAATTGTGCTGATTTTATTGATGTGCATACAGAAGGTTTTGCGATTCAATCAATACTTAATCTATTCAGAGAGCCATTTGGTTCTGAAACTGCATTCATTGGTGAAGAGAGCTACACGGGTCTTACAATGACGGCAGGCATTGTAGATGGAGGCCAATTGGATACCTCAAAGCTTAAATTACAGTGGTACATAAATGGGCAACTGGATTCTTCATTAGACAATCTTCTAGAAGTGAGTTTTGATAGGCCTACTACCGATGCGTGGGCAAATTACACCTGGAAAATATTAGATACGACTGGAGCCATTCTTGTTGAAGATGACATCGATGATCCGAATGATTGTTATTTAGGTCTTTTCGATCGTTATTACGCGAGTTTCATTGATTCCAATGATCAATGGCAGGCAGAGTATCTTCCATTAAATTTAGAAGATTCATCATTTGACGACTATCGATATGGTTACACAACGGGTTGTGCCAGTGGAACACTCATGATCAACTGGAGGAAATTCTAATGCAAAAGAAAATACTCAAAATTTCACTATTGCTTTTATCTTTTGGATTGCCAAGTTATCTAAATGCACAAATCAACCAAGATAATCAGATCACGCTTCAGTTCGCAGATGTTTCTGAATTTAAAGCATTGAGGCTCAGAGGTTCTGAGACGAATCTTGAAATCTCAGAAATCAAAAACGTGAAACGAAACATCAGAATAGAAAAGCAACTCAGAAAAGCCATGCAGAGAAAAAGCGATTATTTTATTTCTCTCCAAAACGATGATGGCAATGTCATCTATCAATATGGAATCGGCAATCCTTTTGTGATTCATTTGCAGCATTCTGGATTTGAAGACGAGATCGCACGCGTAATCAATGATAATGCAGAGATAATGATTTACTATCCTTCAAAGCTTAATCCAGCTTCAATCAGTCTGAAGAAGACCATAAATGAAAAAGCTGTAACGTTGGATCGTATTTCAATTATGAAATAAGTCAAAAGTAACTTCAGTGTCAACTCAGACGACATTAATCACGCTAAAGAGTATCCCTGAGGGTATTCCAAATATTGATGACTTTGAAATCATTCAATCAACCATTAGATCCCCTGAACCTGGAGAATTCCTAGCAGAAACAATATACCTCGCTTTAGACCCATATATTCGAGTGACCATGGTTGGCAGACATTTTTTTTCAACGCCTGGAATTGGAGATGTTCCAAGAGGATCCACTGTATCCAGAGTGATTTCTTCCAAACATGATTCATTCAAAGTAGGAGACCTAGTAGTTATGGAGTCAGGAATGCAAAGTCATGCAATTTCAGATGGGCGTGATGTCCATCATGTGAATACTGGATCTGCACCGATTACGACAGCGCTTGGTATTTTAGGAATGCCTGGGTTTACTGCCTATTCTGCGCTTCTTGGGCCTGCTCAATTAAAAGAAGATGATGTGGTTCTTGTATCGGCGGCATCAGGAGCCGTCGGTTCCATGGTTGGCCAAATCGCCTCAATAAGAAATGCAAAAGTCTTTGGAATTGCCGGTGGGAAAGAGAAGTGTAAATGGACGATCGAGAATGCATCTGTAAATGAATGCATCGATCGAAAGAGTGAAGACATTGATAAGAAACTCACAGAGTTTTGCCCGGATGGCGTGGACATATTCTTCGACAACACAGGTGGAGAGATCCAGAACATTGTTTTGTCCAAACATCTGGCTTTAAATTCAAGAATTATCCTATCTGGCATGATCAGTCAATATAACTCTAGCAAACCACCATCCGGACCAAATTTGGGTAATATTTGCAAGCAAAGGGCAACGATATTTGGATTCGTTGTTTACGATTTTGAGCACATGAAGGAATCTTTTTTAAGGGATGCCACCGGTTGGTATGAAGATGGATTATTAAATTATTCAGAAGATCTTGTTTTTGGCATCGAGAAGACACCCAGCCATTTTATTAAGCTTATGAAAGGTGAAAACTTTGGAAAAACCATTGTTCAGTTCACCGATTATTAGTCCTCAAATTTTTGCACATCAATCCTAAGTCCAGCGGGTGATCTGAGACTTATCATTTCACCTTTTCCATAGATTAGATCCAGAGATTCAAATTCTTCATAAGGCATCGATCTTTTTTGAAGTTTTTCTTTTATGATTGATAAATCATCCGCTTTAAATAGGCAATGCAGTGTTCCAAGAGCAGGAGGATTTGCTGCTTTATATAAATTATTCTGTTGTTTGGCACCGATGTAAGTAACCAACTCTACTCTTCCGTATCGATCAATTTCATCACCCTCGAGTAAATTCAATCTGAGTCCTCCTCCCTTTGGCAGTCCAATCATCTTTTCGACATGCTCTCCAAATAGATCCTCGCTTACAGCTTCTTTCAGTGAGAATAAATCCATGAAAAAATCGGTTTCTTCCTCTAAGTCAGAGACGATGGTTACCAGTGATGTGATTCCACCATAACCTTTGGTTGATAGCTGTATCTCTTCACCTATCTGCTCGACAAAAATAATATTGGTGTAATCATGTCCTGGCATTTGAACCTCCAATACATCGGCTCCAATCGATTCAATTTGATAAGCAACGTATTCAGATCTAAATGAATATCCAAGGTCAGTTAATTCTTGGTATTTTTTTGGTAGGTCAATACAGGTCACATCCAGATTTTTTGGACCAAGATCGGTCGCATTCGCTTGCTTCCGAACCGGAAGCGATGGATTCTTGAATTGGACTATATGAATTCTTCCAACTTCAATCCTGGGTGTAGCCAATAGCACTTGTTTTTCAATTTCATCATCATCAAGCCCCCAAAGCTTTGATAGATCTGAGTCCGCTCCATTTCTTTCAGAGACAACATCAAGACCAAAATGATTTACCCACATATGAGTTGCTCTATCGATACTTCTCACACCGACGACAATGCTGTCAATTGATCGTGACATACTCAATATCTACCAATTAATTCGTTCACCGTTGTATCTTACAAAGGTGCCCGATGATTCTGTGCTTAAATTTTCTATTTGTTTTAGCATACCCGCGATACTTTCTTGTGGCTCAAGATTGGCTCCACCACCATTCATTCGTGTTTTTACGTAGCCTGGACACATTGCAAGCACTTTTATCTCCTGATCTCCAAGAATATCATTCAACAATGCAACGGATTTATTGAGTGCGGTTTTACTGGTGGCATACGCAAAAGCTTTTTGATGATCATCAGCAATTGAGCCGACTACACTTGAGATGAATATCATCTTCTTATCTTGACCTTTTTTGATTTGCTCTAGGAATGTTTCAGCCATTTTAAGCGGCCCAAAAAGGTTTGTTTTGAATACATCAGACCAAACATCATAGTCAATTGTTCCAAAATGTTGTTTATAGGTATTTTCAAAGTAGGGCAGTGGCCCAATGGTGCCTGCATTATTGATCATGACATCTATGGCGATGTCTTGTAATTGATTATTCAGCTCTAAAATTGAGTCATGATTATTAATATCTAGCTTCACTACAATCAAATTCTCTTGATATTCGTCAGACAATGATTGCAATTCATCAATGTCATTTATATTCCTGCATGCGGCATAGACAGCATGCCCTCCATTTAGAATCTGTTTCGTGAATTCAAGACCCAGACCTCTGTTTGCACCGGTGACCAAATAGTTTTTTTGAACA
>Ga0206683_10000883_pt1 | contig 21085 bp, 20 predicted proteins | sample M280m12015metaG_FD_155483 | JGI IMG/M metagenome (GOLD analysis project Ga0206683, IMG submission 155483) | Ammonia-oxidizing marine archaeal communities from Monterey Bay, California, United States - M2 80m 12015 | ecosystem: Environmental > Aquatic > Marine > Intertidal zone | place: USA...
TTTCAACCAACTCATTCATGAGGGAGAACCATTCTGGGTAGGTTGGAGATTATGCAGCCCAAGGACACCCAAGACCCCGACGGAGAGGAAACTGACCCCTTCCACGAAGAGGCCCGACTAAGAATTCTTCATATCCAGGAAAGAAGACCAATCGGTCATGAGATTCAGTGCATTAGCGAGCCTTCGCTGTATTTACTCAGAGCAAGAGTAAGAGATATAACCGGTTTTTCTGTAAGTGAGACAATCGAAATCCCCGTGGAAAATATCGGCTCACTATCTGAAGTGCGTCTAAAGGATCTTAGCGGGACCTCACAACAAGAGTTAGTTACCGCCCTTTCCCACTCAATTCGAGCTGATCCCGATAGACATATCTCATTCTACAACAGCGCTGGTCCGATGTCGCTAAAATTCCACTCATTCCAATTATTGTCGGGCATTGGCAACTCCAAGGCCATACAGATGGTCCAAAAGAGGGGTATTGCAGGATGGCAAACCTTCGAAGATATAGACGAGGCTTGTGGCATAGAGTCAGTCCAACTTCTTGCAGAACGGTATGTGAAGGAGATGGAGGATGTTGCCCAGACTCCCCGCTTACTTGATTTGCTAGTCCGCACAGAGCAGTGATATGGAGTCGCTCGAAGGTCTTGATACCCGACTTCTTGTCGACCTTCTCCGGGATCGTATAAATCCCAACAGATTACTTGGACAGCACTACTTGGTCGATGAGGAAGTAATCGAGAGAACCATGCGCCTCACAGAAGAATTCCACTCCCCTCTTTCGAGTGATTCTCACGTACTAGAGGTTGGTCCGGGCCCAGGATCACTAACCCTAGAATTGCTAAGGAGCCATTCCAATGTCACAGCGATAGAGATTGATAAACAGTCAGTGGAACACTTGGAACGGATATTCGGAGAAAGAAAATGCACCCTAGTTCTCGAAGAAGCCGATGCAGTCTCAGAAAGATGGCCCGAAGGGATTACGCACGTGATATCTAATCTCCCATATCAGATTTCAAGTCCGATAGTTGATAGAATCACGAAATATCATCATTCCGAACCAATACAACTTTCCATTCTCTTGGTCCAAGAGGAATTCGCTCACAGGATGGCAATGTCCTCCGCTCCCTATGACATTGGGCCATTGGGTCTGAATCTGTGGCTCGACTTCGACGTCTCCCTAGACAGAAGGGTCTCTCCAAGTTCCTTCAGCCCATCCCCTCGTGTACAATCTAGACTCGTAGTCCTCAAGCCGGCCATTAGGCCCGAGGCCGAAGGAACGAACAAGCAACTGTTCAGAATTATCACCAGGCACTGCTTCTCCAACAGAAGGAGAAAGATGAGGACCCTACTATCCAAACCTCCGTCCAGAATCTCTCGTGTTTCTGGGTGGCACAGAGAGAGATGGTCGAAATCGGTCACGAAATTGTTCTCTTCAAATTCTCCAGATTTGGAAGATGGCTGGGCCGATCTGAGGCCCGAGAATCTAGAGCCGATCGATTGGATATCAATAGTCGCTGAGATCTCCTCGGAATAGCAATTCTGGACAATTTGACATCGACTTGATAGAGGCCCCCCCCTTCCGAGGGTCAGCCTAGGTGGAGAAGTAACCTGAGCCAATGGGAGGGATTTAGTGGCAAAGAAGGACACCTATCTCGCTCTATTGAGGAGGGGAATCGATGAGACGACTGCTCAGATTCTCGCAGACGGAGGAATCAAGATTGGGGATCTCAAGACGCTAGATGCTGAAACCCTAATCAACAACTACGGAATCAAGAAAGAGGTAGCCAAATCAGTCTTGGATGCAGTAAGGGCCGGTCCAAGATCATCAGGCAGACAGAGGTTCCTAGCCGATGTCCTCTCGGACAACAAGAAGAAGGTCGACAAGATCGAGGAGACTCGGTTCAAGCGTGAGCAGAAAGACATCCACGCAGAATTGCAAGAGAAGAAGGAGCAACTTCGTCTAGTAAGGGTAGAGGACTTCAGGAACAAGAAGCTAGTAATGAACCGACTTGGCAAAACGGTCGAGTTGATTGTGAAGTTAGAGAACAACCTAGATGACGAATCTAAGGATGAGCAGAGATCAAAGTTAAGGGACCAACTAGAGACCAGGGGCCTTGAGGCCGCTAGGGATCACGAAATGCTAGAACTTGCCGGGACCCCTCAAGATATTGTCGACTTCCGCAGGAAGATCGCCCCTGTTCTCTGTCTTCACGCCTGCCCACATTGCGGAGAGGAGATGGATCCGAGAGGGAGCAACATCATGGAAAGCCCCTCTGACTTCTCATTCATCTGCTGGGACTGCGAGGAGGAGTTCCACGCTTCCATGGCTCAGTCGGTTGAGAGTAGATTGAACAACGGTTCTAGGATAACAATAGATCCGAAGATTAAACCTCGCCTACCTGTTATCAAGCCTCCAAAGAAGGACAAGTCCAGTTCAATCACAGACCTACTGATGAGGGATCTGGAGTCCGCCGGGGCTTCAGCAGAGGAATTGGAAGCGGCATTGGAGGCCAGCACACTTTCGGGGGTGCTAATGAGCATAGACGAGTGGATAGATCAGACAATTGCGGCCAAGGGGTACATCCAGGCGCAGGAGGACCGGGAGGAATTCATCATCGCCACAGGTGCAGGGGCTACAAAGTTCAACAAGTGGATGAAGAAGGCCGGCCTGAGGTTCAACAAGCAAACTGGAAGATGGACTCGGTGGGAGGACCGGTGAATTCGGAATGTCCGATTTCCTGGTCTCCCTCACTGTGTCCGTAGTCGGAATGTCGGTAATGTCATGGTGGCTCTACACCAGAATCTCTCAGAAACTCATTGAGGTCGGAGAGAGAAACAAATGGGACGAAGAAAAACCCTGAGCTACTCGTTGATGGCTGCAGTCCACCTATCTGATTGAGGAATTCCCACAATTTCGATATGACATGCAAGAACCCCTCGTTGCTTCTTCAACAGACCCCTCAAGTCGATCAGATCATCAAGACAGCAAGGGCAGTGTGGATTGCTGGGCTTTATCCAAAGCTCTACAATTCCTGAATTATCTATTTCCACTCCCTTCAGAATTGATGGGTCAACAATCGACTTCCCATGTGGGTCATTCCGCTTCCTCAGGGTTCTCGCTACGGTTCTATGAACAACACCGGAGCCCCCACCCATGAATCGTCGTGAACGAAACCGGAAATAGGACTAACTGAAAGATAGTACGATTTCCATGCGTTCACCACCGTATCAGATTGGGAAGCCCATCTCCCGAAGTAAGACATTCCATGCCCTCGGGGGTCCTAGTCCAGGTGTCTTCTACCCCTATTGCCCCGTCTCTGTGAATCACCTTTGGCTCGATTGCCATAGTTCCCCCCAAATGTAGGGGGCGATCGAACCCATTGGCCACCACCGGGGTCTCATCAAGCTCCAATCCCACTGAATGCCCCAGAAAACCCGCCTGTTCGGGGCTAATCCCCATTAGGTTCTCGCCATGACCCATTTCTTCAGCAACCTCTCTCCCAGCTCTCCAAGCAGTTGAGCAATCTTCCCCTCTCCCCAATAACCTCTTGACCAATGCACCAATTTCAGTCATGTCACTCAATCTCTTTTCCCATTCTCCGTCTAATTTTCCAGAACAGAACATCCTGGTGCAATCAGAAACGTAACCTCTGTGAACGTGAACAATGTCAATGAGAACAGGATCACCCTCTCTGACTCTTGAGAATCCCGCCCCAAGTGGTGAAATTGGACTCCCACCAACACCACCTACGGCGGAGTCGAAGTATGAGGGGACCCCTCCTGATCTACCTGCAGCAATTACAACTCTGTCACAATCCATTGGCCACTTCCTCATTCTAATCCTCCCACCGAATCCAGAAGCCCTACTGACCTCTTCAGCGACTCCGGCCATTTCCAACTCAGTTTTCCCAAGTCCCCCGGTCTCACGAATAGATTCGAACATGGAGTGGTTGATTTCCCCGCTTTCTCGCATCATCGACACCTCCCATTCTGATTTCACCTCTCTCAATTTGTATAGTAGGTCGGTGCAATCTTGAGAGTCCCCCTCCAATCCTTCCATTTTCTCACTAATGAAACTCCATCGGCTTTGCGGAACCTTCTGCTCTGTCATTGCAGGTTTACGGATACATCCGTACTTCGCTAACTTCACCGACAACTCACCCATCCGAGGATGCTTCTCTGTGAGGTGGGGGCAATCCCCCTCTCCTCCCTCGAAAGCAGCCCTTGCAACCGATCTGCGAACCAAGTGCCTAGATTGGATGTCAGCACCCTCGGCCCCAATTAGAAAAGCAGAGCTTTGGCGACCTCCCGTTAGCCAATACAACTCTACAGGATCCTCAATGTACGCAGATTCGATGCCCCCTTCTGCCAATGCGATTGACATCCTTTCTTGTCTGCTCTCTAATTCAGAAACAGGGACCCTCCAGTCTTGCCCATCAGGCCCAAACAAAGTCGATGTATCCCATTCCACATATGGTCTTGAATTGCCATAACAGAAAGGGGTTTTGGGTCAAAAGCATTCAGAAAATCATCCACAACGGCCAAAACCCCTCTCCTAGTGGACGAGCCGTGGAAGGGGTTCTGACCCTCGAAGACGTCGACCTCAGAGGGAGAACCGTTCTGTACAGAGTCGACGTAAACTCCCCTCTAGAACCTTCTACTGGAAGGTTGCTGGATGATGGAAGACTGAGAGGGATCATCCCCACTCTAAAGGCCCTTGAGTCATCACGAGTGGTAATCATTGGACACCAATCCAGACCAGGTAAATCTGACTTCACCAGTATGTCCAAGCATTGCAAGAGACTTTCTCAGATACTAGGGCGGCCAATCAAATTCGTTCCAGATGTCTGCGGGGACGAAGCTCTCGATGAGATTAGAAGCATGTCCGAGGGGGAGATCATTTTCCTGGACAACGTAAGAAAAAATGAAGAAGAGTATGGGGTAAAGTACAGTTCAAACAAGGGTACAGAAGACACCGATATCGTCGCATCTCTTTCCTCGGTTTCAGACGTATTTGTGACAGATGCATTTGCCGCAGCCCATCGAAGATCACCCACCCTAACTGGATTTACCCACTCACTTCCTTGTATTGCTGGAACTCTAATGGAGAAGGAGATCCGAAGTCTAAGAACTGCATTGAGGAACCCTCCAAGACCATATCTAGCAATACTTGGTGGGGCAAAATGCGATGACTCAGTCAGGGTCGCATTGAATCTCATTTCAAGGGAACAAGTGGACAAAATAGCATTTGTCGGCGTAACAGGCAACTTGATGCTCTGGATCGACGGCAATGACATTGGTGAGAGAAATAAGGATTTCATCCGCAATTCACTTGGTGATGACTTCGAAGTAGCATGGGAGATGTCCCAGAGAATAATTTCTGAACATCCAGAAAAAGCCGTCCTCCCAGTAGATGTTGCAGTCGAGTCGAATGGAAAGAGAATTCCTCTGTCAATAGATGACCTACCTACTGATAATCCAATATACGACGTTGGTATAGAGACTCTAAAATTACTCAAACCCCTGGTGCAGAATGCCGGATGCATTCTATGGAACGGCCCAGCATCATACTTCGAACTCCCCGAATTTGCTTTCGGAACGATCGAGATCCTCAATATGTGCACAGAGACGAATGCGATGACCATTATTGGGGGGGGTCACACAAGTGCTCTGGTAAACAGCAGAGGTGCTTCGAATCTCATTTCGCACAACAGCACTGGCGGCGGCTCAACAATGAGTTTCCTATCCGGTGAGCCGATGCCCGTCATAGCTTCTCTGAAAGACTCATCTAGAAAGTATGACGATGCAATAGGGAGCATGGGACTAGCATCGTGATGGAGCCACTGGGGAGATTCGAACTCTCGGCCTTCTGATTACGAATCAGACGCTCTACCGGGCTAAGCTACAGTGGCAGCGAAGCGCCCACCTTCGATACTGACATAAGAGAATCGGTGAAATCGATGGGCAATTCTCAGTGACTCACTTTAGTTTTCCAATGTCTGCGACATGCCCTATCCTGCCTTCTATGTCTGTTAATATTTCTTCCAAAGAGGCCTGATCCTTGGCCTCAGCCCTCATCACTAGAATCGGCTCTGTGTTGCTTGGACGACAAAGGAACCAACCCTCATCATATCTGACTCGGACCCCATCAACTTCTGAGCACTCCATGTCTGCAAACGCACTCTTTACTGCAGCCATAACATCCTCCCTGTCTCCGACTAATGGGACCTTCCCCTCGTCTGTAGATGGGTACTCTGGCATGAACTCGAACCGTTCTGAGAATTTCACACCCCCATGGTCTGGGGACTTATCCCTGCTGACGATCTCCAGAAGTCTGGCAGCATTGTAAATCGAGTCATCGAAACCATCCCAGAGGTCATTCATGAAGAAGTGGCCCGACATCTCTCCTGCCATCGGAGAACCCGGATTCTCTCCCAACTCCAGTTTCATGAAAGTATGACCGGTTCTGACCATCTTGGGAACTCCACCCAATCGAAGAATTGACTCCTCCAGAGCCATACTGCACTTTACATCGAAGAAGATGGTTCTCTCCTCCTCAGAAGCACCTTCTTCGATGTTTTCCAGTACATCTTTGACGAATATCCCCATCAACCGGTCTGCATGGATGAAATTTCCATTTTCGTCAACCACGCCTAGACGATCACCATCGCCATCCATGCCAATCCCGAATTCTGCACCGTGTTTGACAACTGCCTTTCCAAGGTCAATCATGTTCTCCTGCCTCGTTGGATCCGGTGGATGATTTGGAAACGAATTATCCCAGTCGCAGTAGATGGGTATCACGTCTACTCCTAGTTTCTCAAGGGTCCTAAGTGCCAAAGGGCCCGGAACAGCATTCCCACAGTCCAGTACTACTCTGACTTTTCTTGAAGGCTTCCTTACGCTTTCCTCAATTGCTCCTATGTAGGAATCCTCGTAGTCATCCATAGAGAGGTAATCACCATCGCCCTTTCTGAATTCACCAGCCTCGAAGGTTCTTCTGATATCTTGCAAGTCTTCTCCGCCCAGTGGCATTTTTCCTTGGCAGATTTTGAAACCATTGTATTCGGGTGGATTGTGACTAGCAGTAATTGCTACAGCGACATCTACAGGAAGATCAACGGTCGACCTGTAGAGGACCCCCGTCGTTGAGATTCCCAGATCAATAACATCCGCGCCAGCAGACATAAGCCCCCTGACGAAGGCCTCGTGATAACTCGGGCTCGTCTCACGGATGTCTCGGACCAAGGATACGCTTTTTGCATCAAGATGGGTAGCAATCGCCTGACCTAGTCGTTCAGAGAATTCGACATCTAATTCATCTCCTGCAATCCCTCTGATGTCATAGGCCTTGAAAACACTCATTCGGATATCCTCATTCGATTGTGCTATGTTGTTTTCTTTTGAATTCTCTCACTTTGCATATTCCTCTGCTCCCTGAAAATGCAGAGAGATGTAATCCTCGTCACCAACCACCCAACTATCATGCGGTTCCGGTCCTATGTAGAATAGGTCCCCTGCTCGCAATTCGCGAACTTCCCCGTTTTTGAAAGCACACGTTGCGACACCAGAGACTACCATCCCCAAATGCTCTACTTCACAGAAGTCAGTTCCTGAAATAGGAGAGACATCATCCGACCACTTCCACCCAGGGTAGTAAGTTGCTCTGCCAATCGTCATACCCTCAAAGTGAACAAGTTCAAACTTGCCCTTCTCGAAGGTCCTAACCTCATCCGGAGCCTCGAATCTTTTCACAATGATATCATCCAATTTCACTATACCAAGGCCTCCTCTAGCTCCGGAGGAAAATCTGTCCTGTATTCCCCAGAGCTCCTAAACGCCTCACACACAATCTCCACTAGCGCGCCAAGCGGCAATTTTGAAACGCAATATGCAGCCCTGGCAGGTGGGATGATATCACCTAGCCATTCTCCATAAATCTCGTTAATCTCTCCATAATAATCGATATCCGTCATTAGAATGGTGACCTTTACCAAATCAGCTTTTGAGCTATTTGCAGTCGCGAGTAAATCAGCAATCTTGGCCAAAGTGCCAATAGTTTGGGGCCCAATTTCATCTCCCGCGTCTACGTCGATTTGGCCGGATAACCAGATATGGTCTTTCACAGATATTCCCGGGCTGTACGGTCCGAATTTCTCTCCACCGGTATCAATCTTCAACTTCCTACTCATGTCTTTGCTATGAGGTTGGGTGTATAGCGTTACTTGCGTAGTTGCTCAATGACTTCGAAATGGTCGCCTGCCACATCTCCCGAAACAATGCTATCCAGATTCACCCATTCTGCTTCTGCGGCATCATCTCCAGCCTCGGGCACTGATTCTTCGTCAGTCTGAACTAGGTAGAAGATTGATACTACGTGTTTTCGCGGGTCCCTCCCTGGGTTACCTTTCACTGCATACACCCGGGGGTCCCAACCTTCTACCCCGGTTTCTTCCAGCAGTTCTCGTAATGCAGCGGTCTCAGGATTCTCACCATAGTCGACAAAACCTCCAGGGAATGCAAGCTTCCCTTTCCATGGAGATAACCCTCTCCTGATTAGGAGGACCTCCCCAAGGTCTCTTCTGAGGCAAATCGCGTCCACCGCAAGCGAGGGGTTCCGAAAACTATCATTCACCGTATCTCCTCCTCCTCCTCTGATAGGTCTCTATCGCGTCATACAGATCCGACTTCGTGAAAGAAGGCCAATGTACGTCAGTGAAGTATAGCTCAGAGTATGCGATCTGCCAAAGTAGGAAGTTGGAGACTCGCTCCTCTCCACTAGTTCTGATTACCAAATCCGGATCCGGGATCTCCGCATCGTACAGGCGATTAGAAATCTCGGCAGTGTCAATCCGTTCCAGGGATAGAGTCCCAGAAGCGTGATCAGAGGCAATCCCCTTCACAGCGTCGACTATCTCCTCCCTTCCTCCGTATGCAAGGCATACAGTGAAAGTGAAATTGGAGTAGCCACTGGTCTTCTCTTGTGCACTCTCGATTGCCCGATTAACCCTATTCGGGAGCTCTTCGGTCCTGCCGACAACCCTGACTCGGACTCCCCTGGAGTGGATTCTCTCATCTTCCGATATTTCATCCAGGCCGGCAACGTATAGATCGAATAAAGCCTCCAACTCATCTGAGTCCCTACTTGATAGGTTCTCGGTCGAAAGCGCGTAAACTGTGAGATAGGGTATCCCCAGATCGATTACCCAGTCCATTACCTCCCTCAACTTCTCCTTACCATGCCTATGGCCAATCTCCGCACCCAGACTCAGACTCCAGGCGAACCTTCGGTTGCCGTCCATGATGATGGAGATATGCTGGGGCAAATCACTTCTGGCAACTCTGTCACGCTTCCTTCTAGCACGAACTCTATCTAATCTTGAAACGAAACTCCAAGCTAACCATGAGTTAGACAACGCTCTTGCTGGAATTGAGAAAACCCTGTACTTCAGAAGTCGCTTTGCAAAACCGTCGATTCCCCGACCAAGCCTCTTCCCCCTCCTTCCCATATTTGCCCCGGGAGGTACAAACGTTAAGACAACTAACCAGAAACGGCCTATTCGAAAATGATGTCAGCCGAATCTCCGATTCTATCCAGAAGCCCCCTCTCGGGATTTACTACAATCACTTCCCCCGAGTGTTCCCAAACTGGCAAGTCATGCTTGCTGTTGCCCGCATAAGCGAATCCCCCTTCTCCGAATCTAGATACTAGGGCCTCGGCCTTCTTTTCCCCTCTTAGATTGAATAATGAGTCAGAGGCCATTACATCAGAGAATAGCCCGACGTGACCGGCTACTTGCTCTGCAATTAGTCTGTCAGATGCAGTGGCTAGAATCAAGGTCCTGCCCTTTGCCCTCTCCCCAGTCAGCCAATCAAGGAAACCCTCGTGATATTCCAATTCGGAGGGATCGAAAATAAGCTTCTCCGCTAGATCCCTCTTCCATTGGGCCCTCCTCCCCGTGAACTCCTTCACCAGCATTCCCATTATTGTCCACGGACGTCTGAGTATCACCCTTCGAATGCTTACCCAGCTCATGTCAGTGAGGATTAGTGTCCCATCCATGTCGACTGCAATTGGGATTTCGGAATCACTCTGGCCCACAGCATTCGCTTGGGCCACTACAATTCAAAGCCTTCGCAGACCGATTCAATGAAGCCTTGGACCCTTTCCAAGTCCCGATGAAGATGCCGGAGGGGGTTGAATCTTGGAGGCCCGCAGCCCTGCTTCAAATTGAACACACTGAAATCGCTCCACGTGGATTCGAGAGACTAGAATTCTCCGGAAGGGGCAAGCTATCCGCATTTTCATGCTCGACGATCCAGCCTTCCGAGTTGAGCAAAACGTCCGACTGGATTGACCTTGTCTCGGAACTGGATGCTTGGGGCGAGGTCCCAGAACCCAATTCGATAGACCAAGTCTCAATTTCCGATAATGGTCGTGGCCCGGTGGCCCATCTCGGTTCAGAGGCGGAATGGATAGCCGAGTTTCTTCCGTGGGGGTCCGATGGTTTACTCAGGAAGAGAGTCAACTCCTACCCAGAATCTTGTGATTTACCTTGCGGGGGGTATTCTTGGAATGGTTCTGATGTCATCTTGATTAGGAATGAAATAAGCCAGATCCCAAACTCCAGAGAATTACTATCCGAAGCCTTGGAAAATGGAGACAAGGGCAAATCAGACGAGATTCTCAGGAAATGCGGCAGGTCGCTAGGAGCCCTGCATAACCACGTCAGGGACACCCGAGTCACTCCTCCCGATCCCAAGAGATGGAACTCCAGGGTGGCAGGAATAGAGGAGGCTCTCCACGCTCGTTCCATTTGGAGAGTCCCATATTCAAGAGATTCAGATTGCATGCTCTCGATTGGAGACGTCAGACTAGATGACTTCAGGGGCGACTCCATAAGAATCGGAAGACCGAGGTTATCCGATGCACTCCATCCACCCGATTGCGGTTTCCCAGCTATCAGGGACCTTGCTTCATTGACCCACGATCTGTCCAGATTGCACTATGGCACAGGATCACAATTGGACATTGTTGAACTCAGACTCTCACTGATTGGGGGCTGGAGGGAAACTGCCCCCAGTAAATGGGCCTCTGAGAATGTGTTTTACACCCACCGAGGGGGTCTAGCCATCTGGGAGTACGAACAGTGCCTGCTCGATGTAGTCGAGGCCACGTCCCATCAATCTGGCCCTCCTCAGCCTGCAATGGGACTAATCGAGTTCGTTCCTAGTTTACAGAAGAAGATGTTCAACAACAGAACAATAGGGGCTCTGTCGATAATGGCTGGATTATTGGGGATATCCTCGCTTTACGCCTCTTTCCCCCCATCACTACAGGAAATTTTCACGCCATCATTGTGCTTCATTGCCAGCATAGTTCTGATGCGGACTTATCGCAGGATGTCCCCCTCGCCCGAGATTCCATTCAATCAACTAGTTTGATTTCTCCCTCTATGAACTCGTAGTACCTAGGCACTCCAGTCGGGATCTCGAATGAAACTATGTCCTCCGGGGAAATATCCTCGATATGCATCACAATTGACCTCAGAGAGTTTCCATGCGCTGAAACTAGGACATCCATCCCCGACTCAAGATCCGGGCGTATCTCTTCTTCGAAGTAGGGGATTGTCCTTTCCGCAGTCATCTCCAGACTCTCTCCATCCGGGGGGGCCACATCGAAAGATCTTCTCCAGATATGGACCTGTTCCGACCCATGCTTCTCAGCCGTTTCTGCCTTGTTTAGTCCTTGGAGCTCACCGTAATTCCTCTCGTTCAACCTCCAGTCGGTTTTAGTCACAGTTTCGTTTGAGGAGTCATTAGCCTGAATGACAATCTCAGCAGTTCTCTGTGCGCGAATCAAATCGCTTGTATGGACTACGTCAATTCCTTGGTTTCTTAGTTCCTGGCCGGCTTCTTCAGCCTCCAGGACCCCTTTCTCAGATAGATCAACATCGGTCCATCCGGTGAATCGGTTCTCAGCATTCCAAACAGATTGTCCATGGCGGATCAAAATCAGTTTTGCCAAGACAAACACCTAGAGCTTGGCCCTACGTCTGGGCTCATGGAAACTCAGTTCACACTCCGATCCCCTGGCTCTACCCATTAGCAGAATATCCTCGGTAAACTCCCTCTGGATGTTGGAACTAGACGCGCAGTAGAAATTGCATGAAACAGTAATCTTGGGAGGGAGGCTGTTTGTGATTTTCACCCAGGAATCCCCCGCCTTGGTCGCTCTAGGGTCGGCAAGAACCTGCTCACAGAGAGAATCGCAGAACTTCTTCAGATTCCCCTCATCACTATCCTCCTCGAACTCAAATGACGGCCTGATCCTCCTGAACCTCCTCATGGTGAAGTTCTCCACAGGCTCGCTTGTGATGTAGGAATTGGGAACAGTCACAATCGTATCGTTGCCGGTTCTGATCATAGTGGTCCTAAGGCCGATGCTGATTACTTCGCCTTCAACGTCATCTACGATAATCCAGTCTCCGACATTGAACGGCTGATCGATGATTATCGAAATCGCTCCGAAGACATTTGCCACGGAATCCTTTGCTGCAAGAGCCAGTGCTAGACCAGTGATTCCCAGTCCCGCAATCATGCCATTGAGATTCAATCCCACTAGCCCCGCCAAAACGAAGATACCAACTATCACCACTGCTAGCCTTCCGATGGCCTCTGCAACGCTAGCTAGGGACCTCCTTGATGCCATATTGTCCCCCTCAACAACGATGAACGCATCCAGGTAGTCGACTAGCCTGTATGCCGCGATTAGCATGAGAATCACAAATCCAGCTCTGCATAACTGCCCAATATCCTGCATCAAGCCAGTCTCCCAGATGTATTCGCCATCTGCCGCACTTACGTTCACCAGAACCCAGTCTACAGACTGCCACATCGCCAGCAAACCAATCATCCACCCAAGGGACTTGGGTGCGAACAGCGTCTTACCGTCAATCCTCTCAGTCTTCGAGAGGAGGTCCATTAGCCTAGGGAATAGGACTCTCCTGGAGATTATTCCAACACCCACCGAAATCCCGATTAGCATTACAAGGAAGCCAATTCCAAACGCGGAAAAACCGTAAAAAGCCTCTTTCCCAGTCAATGATTCAGCAATTTCAGACCCGATTGTCATGCCTTTTCCGACGAGGTCCCCCTCAAAAAACCATCCCGGTCCTTTGGACCGTTCTCCGTACGATTCAATACGTAGGGTTTCTCCGCAAAACATAGCATGACTAGTCAAACCTCTTCTGATCCGGGAAGAAAGAGACTCTCCAATCGCGGTTTACCAGTCACTGCGATGCTCCTACCATTCCTTCTGAGCATGCTCTCTCCGATTGCACTAGCTCCAATAACAACCGCCCAGGAGCCAGATTCAGGAACATCTCCAGAAGACATCTGGTCAACCGAGTATGCAAACCAGATTTTCCCGTGGGGCCCCCATGGAGACGCCGACCAACTACAGTTCCGAACATATCACGATTATTTCTCTATGAAACAAAGGATGCAGACACTAGCCGCGTACTATCCCGATTTCCTTCAATTCCATGAAGGGCTTCTCGGCGGATTTAATGCAAGAGGAGACGTAATGTCATCCGACGAGTATGAGGGGTGGTACTACAACCACGCTAGTCCGTGGATGAAGATTACTGGAAATGTTCAGAGCGGTGAATACAATGATTTCAATGGAGACGATGGAAACTATGCCGATCGCCCAGACGTTATGCTGGTGGGCAACCACCATGCCAGGGAGTGGATGTCATACGAGGTCCCGATGTTTTTCTTGGAAACCGTAGCGTTCTACTATGGCAAGGCCGGGATAGATAACGATGGAGACGGCTTGATCGACGAAGACGGTTGGGATGGCATAGACAACGATGGCGACTGCTTGATGCTGAACTCTTCATTCCAAGACAGCAATGGGGACGGTAACCCCTGCGGTCCCGGTGACCTGGGCGTCGATGAGGACTTCAGCGAGCAGTTCATCACCGACATGGTCAATACCCGAGAGATATATCTCATTCCCATGCTTAACGTAGATGGCAATAGGTACGACAGGGAGGAATTCTGTGGAGAAACCGCATGGGAGAACTGCTATCAGAGTGGATGGAGGAAGAACCTACGCGACAACACCCACACCGGGGTGACCCCAATTCCTGATATCGACGAGGCTGTCGATGAAGGATGCGATGGTGTTGACCTCAATCGGAACTATCAGTTCGAGTGGGGCGCACCCTTGGGTGCCACGGGCCCCCTTTTCCCGGGGTTCTGCTATGCCGACGGGCCCAATAACGACGTTTACAACGGACCTGCGAACACTGAGGACAACGATGGCGACGGTCAGATTAACGAGGACCACGTCGACGGCAAGGACGACGATGCAGACGGTCAGACGGATGAGGATTGGTGGGGTGGCAATACCGAACCAGAGACCAAGTTCATCCAAGATCTCACTGAGATGAACGACGATGACGGTGACTTGGCCTCGGACTTCAAGTCCACACTCACATGGCACTCATTCTCAGAACTGGTCCTCTGGCCATGGGGGCATTGCACGAACTGCTACTCCCCAGACGACGAGTATCTGGTATATCACGGCCAGATGATGGGGCAGATGACTGATTACGCTCCCATGCAGTCTTCAGATCTCTACCCCACGACTGGAGATTTCTGCGACTGGCACTATGGTGTTCACAATTCGTACTGCTACACAATTGAGATTGGAAACGCGTTCCACGAGAACCCGGAGGACATTGCCCACATTTCTGTGAGGAACCTCGGGGTCCCGTTCTACATGATTGAGATGGCCGATGATCCTCGGTACAGAGCCATTGTAGGCATTGAGAACACCACTTCCACACAGTGGTTGGAACCCCCAACAAATGTCTCCGTTCCATCTGACGGCGACATACCTGTCGGACTCTGCTTAGACCCGATGTTCCCCTTTAGCCCAGATGTGGAAATGACGCACCTCATGTGGCGTTTCGTGGAGCCAACCAGGCAACAGAACGACTTCGGCCCGACTGATTGGGTAGAAGTTCCATGGGAGAGATCCGGATTCAACGAGACATCCGATCAGTGCACTCTACTGGACGGCTCAAACGGAACCCGACTGGTCAGCCTCGTCCCACTTCCAGACACCTCTGTAGGGAAGATCCAGTACAAGGCAATGCTTGGAACCACCAACGGCGCTTTCCCATTCACCTACCCGACTTTGGAAGATGGTGGAAACTATTACGAATTGTCAATACCCTACAGAGCAGGGTTTGGGGACGCAATCCTCAGCATCCTGATGTTCCTCGTCATAGCCACCTTCGTATGGGGGGGCCTTGGGTTCACCCTTAGGGAGATGTTCTCGGAGGACGAGAGGATTTTCGGAATGCCTCCCGAAGAAATTCCAACTCCCGCAGTGATCAACCCCGGAAAGGGTGAGTGAGGCGATATCTTGGATTCGCAGGCTGAGCAGTCAAGCGACCAGTTCAGTGGTAGGCTAGGCCTCATCTTCGCGACCATCGGTGCAGCCATCGGAACTGGAAACATCTGGAGGTTCCCTCGGATGGTGGGTGCCAACGGTGGTGGCTCATTCCTCGTCCCATGGTTGATCTTCCTATTCCTCTGGTCGGTCCCTCTGATAATTGCCGAGTTCGCATTGGGCAAGAGAAGCAGGGTTGGGACCGTTGGAACATTCAGGATTTTCGCCGGACGAAGGTTCGCGTGGATGGGCCTATGGACCGCATGGATAAACTGTGCAATAGGATTCTACTACGCCGTGGTCACGGGATGGTGCCTGAACTACTTCCAGATTGCCATCAGAGGGGGCCTCTCCCAAGAGGTTGACACGATCGAGGTCTGGAACTCATTCCTCCAGTCCCCGTGGCAGGTCATCTTCTTCCAGATGATTACCGTTTTGATCACCCTAGCCGCAATATGGGGGGGTGCCAAGGCGATTGAGAAGGCAAACGTCACTCTGATGGTGTCGCTATTCGTCCTGCTTTTCGCAGCCCTATTCCTATCGTTCGTAATGGACGTCAAGGACGGAAGCCTTGACGGATTCATCTACATGTTCAGCATTCAACCGGAGTACCTGGTCCAGCCGGAGACTTGGATAAACGGCCTTTCCCAGTCCGCTTGGTCCTGCTCTGCAGGGATGGGGATGGCGATAACATACTCCGTGTACATGAGGAAGGACGAGGATACCACTCTGAACGCAGCCACGATGTGCCTCGCCAACAACAGCATCAGCATTATCGCCGGACTCACTGTGATGATGGCAGTGTTCTCGGTTTCACCTGATCCCCTGGGGGCAGTAAGTGGAGGTAGCTCGGCAATCACCTTCCTGGTTCTGCCTGAGGTATTCGCCCAGGCACCGGGCGGCCCAGTCGTCCAACTCGCGATGGTCGCCATCTTCTTCCTAGCACTCTCTTTCGCTGCACTGACATCTATGATATCCACTGTCGAACTCTGCGTCCGGAACTTCGTAGATCACGGTTTCGACCGCTCAAAGTCGGTTGCCCTGACCGGCTTTGCGATCTTCCTCTTCGGCATCCCCAGCGCGGTCCTGTGGATCAAGATCGATCCTTCCACTGGGGTAGCCTTCCCGCAGTTCCTCGAGGTCCAGGACCACATCTGGGGGTACGGGTTGATGTTCAGCGGCCTTTTCATGGCATACACCATCTGGAAGTACGGGTGGTCGCGGTACAAGGCGTGGCAGAGCGACAACGGGGTCGAGGGCTTCAGCCTCAGGGACTACCTGGACCATGGAGTCTCCGCCTTCCGTGATGACTACATCAACACCGGAGACAACGACTGGTGGATCGGTCGCTGGTGGGACTACATCATGTACCTCGGATTCCCACTGATGTTCTCCGTCCTGATGCTCTCGTACTTCGCGGATCTGCTAGCCAATGTCGACGACCCCTGGAATCCAGCGAACCCCCATGGGATTTCGATAATCCTGCTTTTCTGGGGGGTCACAGCATCCCTGTTCGTCGGGTTCAACAAGGTACTGATCTCGAGACCACTGTTCAGGAACGTCCCAGAGGGCGCGGAAGCACCGATCGACATGCTCCCCGGCGGATCCGACCCTCATATCTTCCAGTTGGGCGACGAGCTTCCAGACCACGTCATCGAGGAACTAGGTCTGGCATGAGGCTGGAAGATGAAGGGAGCCAGCGAGGGGACACGCTGGGACATGCACTGGGACGAAGTTGCGGTTTTCGACATCAACTCCGCTAGTCTCGGCGTGGATGAGTTCGTACTCATGACAGCCGCGGGAGAGGCTCTGGCACACGAGGTCGCGAAGGCCTCGGGTGACGAGGGGGTCCTATTCCTCTGCGGACCCGGCAACAATGGGGGTGACGGCTTCTTAGCGGCATGCTCATGCTCCCTTGCCGGCATCCGTACCTCGGTATTGTCAAGCCACGAGTCATCGAAGACAGAGACTTCATCGCGTGCCAGAGGCATGGCATCCCAGGGATTGCAAATCCACGTCTGGCCGGATACCCCCCAAGGCGATTGGACACTGATAGTCGACTGCCTCCTCGGGTCAGGAGGGGCAGGCTCGGGATCAGAGCTAAGATCTCCGATTAGGGAGATTTCGTCTTGGGCTAGGTCAACCGGATTACCGATTCTGTCCTGCGACATACCAACTGGTCTGGGGGGCCCAGATGCCCTGAAGCCCGTTCGCACAGTCACGTTCCACTCCCCCAAGATGGGCATGTCGGAGTCCGAGTGTGGGGAGATCGTGGTCTCAGAGCTCCCTTGGCCGAGCGAGGTCAGAAACTGCGGAGTCGGGGATGCATCTAGGTACCCGTCGATGGAATTGGATGCGAGGAAAGGAGACAGGGGCCGACTGCTCGTAGTGGGCGGTGGGCCGTACCATGGGGCGCCTCTGCTCTCTGGGATGGCAGCAGCCAGGAGCGGGTGCGACTTGGTTCACGTCGCTATGCCAACAGCCGCATCCAACAGGTCGCAGTGGCCTCCCAGCCTGATTCCCGAGAAACTCCCCGACAGGGAATTCTTGACTCCCGATTCCGTAGGGGCATTGTCAGACTTCATCGATTCGGGAAGGAAACCAGATGCGATGGTGATAGGCCCGGGCATTGGGAGGGAAGAGGAAAGCATGGAGGCCGTCAGGGATATCATTTCCCTCTCGGTCAGCAAGTCGCTCCCTCTCGTGGTCGATGCAGATGCGATTTCAGCGCTCCCAGTAGGAAAATGGCCGGATGGGCTAATCGGCGTAGCAACCCCGCATTCGGGAGAGTCCGAGAGGTGGCTATCTGGAACGTCACCGCAGCAAGCACTAGAGAATTGCACCAAGGAGGAATCGGCCATAGTGGTCACGGGACACGAGGATGAGATATTTGGTCCCCAGGGAAGGCATTGCCACGCTACCGGAGGGCACCCTAGGATGGCAGTCAGTGGCACGGGAGACCTCCTTGCAGGGACCATCGGCGGGTTCCTTGCCCAAGGGATGGCCCCTTGGCCCGCAGCCAGACTGGCTTGCGCGGTCCTCAGGGAGGCAGGTTCCAGAGCCGCCCAAGAAAAGGGCCCAGGTCTACTAGCCGATGACGTGCCCGTTCATATCGCCCACACCCTCTCCGAGTGGATAGGGGTGTGATGATATGCTAGTCAGTGATGATTACCCCTGGGGCAAGCTTCTACGCGAATATGCGATGTATTGCGCTGTCGGTTGCATCAACGTTGCAGTCTTCTTCTCGATGTACTATTTCCTGTACAAGGCGCAAATCTCCGACCAGTACCCCGCTGCCTCCGCTTGGGCAGTCTCCTACTTCCTGAGCTCAATACTGGCTCACAACCTCCATCGATGGCTAACCTTCGAGTCCCTCACCGATTACAAGAAGAGCCTGGTTGTGATGATGACGATCTACGTCGCACTACTGATCGTCTCCACCGTCTCTACTGCCTACTTCGCCGACACCCTCGGATTCAACCACTACTACTCGTGGGCAGCAAACACCGCAGCCTTCGGATTCATTTCGTTCGTGCTCCTGAGGCTGTTCGCCTTCCCCCTCTCCGATGGTCGCATCACCCGCAAAGAAAGAGTAGAAGAGTTCCGAATTCGGCGTAGGGCTTGAAGTGGTCCCGTTCTTGGCGGTGCCGTGACGAAGGGCGTTCGAGGCACCCGCGACTTCTACCCAGAAGACATGCGTGTGCGAAACTGGCTGTTCGAGAGGTTCCACAACGCTGCCCTTTCCCACGGATTCGAGGAGTACGATGCCCCCGTATTGGAGACCGAGGAACTCTACACCAGGAAGTCAGGGGAGGAGATAACCCAGCAGCTATACAACTTCGAGGACAAGGGGGGGCGCAAGGTAGCCCTCAGGCCCGAGATGACCCCCACCCTCGCTAGAATGGTCATGGCCAGATCCGGCGCACTTGCCCTCCCAATCAAGTGGTACTCCATTCCCCAGTGCTGGCGCTACGAGAGGACTCAGAGGGGGAGGGGACGCGAGCACTACCAGTGGAACGTCGACATATGGGGCGCAGAGGGGGTGGAGGCTGATGCGGAGCTAATCTCCGTCCTTGTGCACTTCTTCCGCAGCGTGGGGCTTTCATCCGATGACTTGGTCATCAGGGTCAGCAGCAGGAAGGTCCTAGAGGAGGTCCTCGGGTCTCTGGGGATATCTGGAGAGGGATTCTCCCAGACTTGCATCGTGATAGACAAGATGGACAAGCTCCCAGAAGACGTCATCGAAGCCCAATTGGCAGATTTGGGCCTCGACTCGGAGGCGGTTTCCACTATCCAGTCAGTGCTCAGCATCACCGATCTGAGCGATATGGGGGCCGCTCTGGGACAGTCCAGCGAGGCAGTTTCAGAGCTGATGGCGATATTCTCTCTTGCCGAGTCATATGGTATCGGTGACTGGATAGAGCTCGATGCATCAGTAGTACGAGGACTGGCATACTACACTGGGCCAGTCTTCGAGGCACACGACCGAGCAGGAGAGCTGAGAGCAGTGTGTGGTGGGGGGAGGTATGACAGGCTGATCGGCACTCTGGGCGGAAAGGACCTGCCAGCAACCGGGTTCGGGTTCGGGGACATGGTGGTGATGGAGCTATTGCAGGCCAAGGGGCTAGTCCCGGAGATGCCGAATGGCGTCCAGGACATCGTCTTCGGGATGGGCCCAGAGCTCAGGGAGGCAGCAATGAAAGTCGCGTCATCAATCAGGTCCGGTGGGAGGAGCGCGGACTTGGTCTTGGAGGACAAGCGCATGAAGTGGGTCTTCAGGCATGCCGAGAGGGTCGGGGCGGAGAGGCTCGTAATGGTGATGCCAGAAGAGTGGGCCAGGGGCATGGTCAAGGTGAAGCACCTGGCTACAGGCGAGGAGTCCGAGGCTCCTTTCGAGTCGCTATGACTGCCATGGCCATCGCCGAAAGGCCGGTCAGGAGCCCGAATCCCGGTAATCCCTTGTCTTCTGGCTCCTCTTCAATGACTATCTCAGGAGTCTCCCCTATTGGGAACTGGATCTGAGTCCTCAATCCTTCTTGATTGTTGGAGTAGTAGACCCTGAAGAAGCCCCCGCACTTCAGCATCTGCAAAGGTCCGCTGCAGGGGGTTCCGGAGGCATCCCACCCCGCCTTAGAAATCTGGAACCTAACACTCGGCTCCCCATCGCTAGCGTTCCACCATGTCGAGTTCTCGATAACATCCAATTCCCATTTCAACTGGATGTCCTGGTCGGTTGCGATGTCTTGGAAAGATCTGCTGTCAACAACAGCAGACCCCTTCATCAGGGTGATCGTGAGGTCCTCGTCCTCCTCGGATTCTGCTTCAGCGTGATCTATCCTCAGACCGAACTCCAACGTGATTTTCATCCCTGCCTTGAGATAGACGTTTTCATCGAAATCGTACTTCATTCTACAGGTTATGTCCACCTCGAGCCTCTGTGCGTCACCTCCATCCACCTCTTCCCCATACCCCTGGTCGGCCGATCCTCCAGAGCCATCCCCATCGAAGCTCTCCCAGCAGTCGGACAGTTCTTCATTGCCCCAGAAGTGTAGGAAATTGTTGATTGGAGATGGTTGTTCGGGATCTATTGACTGAGCCCAAGTGATGGGAGCC